>Ga0265323_10000103_pt1 | contig 48916 bp, 72 predicted proteins | sample 41225metaG_FD_193580 | JGI IMG/M metagenome (GOLD analysis project Ga0265323, IMG submission 193580) | Rhizosphere microbial communities from Carex aquatilis grown in University of Washington, Seatle, WA, United States - 4-12-25 metaG | ecosystem: Host-associated > Plants > Roots > Rhizosphere...
TAGTACCTTTTCTTAAAGTCTTGTAATGCGACATACTTTTCAACATGCAACTTGCCTTTTAGAGCGTACATAATCCCCGCGCCGTCTTTATTGCCTGACCAACAATTTTCTATACATTTTTTAGGCAATGGTTTTTTAATTGGCTTTACTACGATAATGCACATAATACTTATACCTCCGTGTTAGTTGTTAATTTTCTGGCCATTAGAAAAACAAATAAATTAAAATAGTCTTTTTTATTTTCATGTATGTACTTAAGAAAGTTTTTTATGGTAATACCCTGTAAGGAAGTGGTCTTTGTCCATTCATATACCGCTTTAATAAATTCCATGTTTTTAAAAAAGGACATTGTTTTCAATGTTCCCCGAAAAATACGTATTTCAACTGTTTTTTCGTTTTTTAAATTAATTGCCACATATCTTTCACTATTACCGGATTTATTTCGTGCCTTGTAAACAATATCTTCTTTGCTGTCTTCTAAACTTGCCCAGCGGTCAAGGTGCTTTTTTTCTCTTTGGGATATTGTTGTTATAAAACCCTGATTTTTAAAAAAGAACGTCATAAACTTGTATAGGTGTATAGTCGTAAATGCCTTTTTAGATAAATGTACGTGTATCCCACAAGTACCGGGAGTATAACTTTCAAAACCTTTACGCTTTAGGTAATCGCACATAAAAGCAAATTTCTTTTTGTTTTCCAGGTAATACCCCCATGAAAGGGGGTGAGTTACAATCTCAAAACCATTGTATAAAGAACCGTCTTCTTTACAATAGATAAAATCATTTCGATCAATCAAATATTCTGCCGTATCATCGTTGGTTTCTCTTTGTTTTGTGTTCTCAACTTCTAATTCAATACCGAAATACAACTCGTTCTTTTTCTCCGTATTCAATTTAAAAAATTCCGCTTCCGGCTTATAACCGTAATCATGTATATGTTCTGACTTATCTCTATAGCAACTATCACAAAATCCGTCTTGTCCATAATTATCATTGTGACATACGTTATTACAACTTTCACAAGTAAAATAATTCTCAGCACAGCTGTCACATATTTCATTCCCGTTATTGTTTTCATAACATCCCGCGTTTTTAAACACCTTGCCGCAATCATCACAAACAGAAAATTTTTTGTCAAAACATTGCTCACAATATAGATTACAATCGCTTCCTTCTTTTGCGTCATCATTACTAACCACTTTATCACAACAATAACAAGCTAGAAAATTATCACTAAAGCAATTGTCACAATATTCATGGTTTTCCGCTTCATGTTTTTCATCATTGTCAAAATATTCCCTACAATCGTAACATACAAAACCATCTTCCAAGCACTCAGGGCAATATTGTCGTTTTTTTCCATTATCATTTTCAATTATTTCGTCGCAATTGGCACAATGGATAATTTTTGTTATTTCCAGGGGAAGGATTTCTTGTTTTCCGTATAGCTCTTCACACATCTTAGTGTAGTTTTCTAAAATTTCCTTTTTATTACCAAAATAAAGAAAATATCGGTTATGTAGTATAGGTTCAATAACAGGCAAGGAAGTTTTGATTTTCTCTAACCTATTAATAAGGTTTTTTGTATTAGACCTGCCCTTTTTTGTATCATACCTGTAATTACGTATTCGGTACTTTAATTGAGATATTAAACATTCTCTTACGTATTCGGCGTTTAAAAAACGTCCTGTTTGCCTATCGATTGCATATTTAAAATCCGGTTTTTCATCCAGGAAGGCTCCGTATTCAGTTGTAATCATAATTTTTAATCCTTTTTGTTAGTTAGTTGTTATTGTATTTTTATTGGTTGATTTACATTTTAATAAAATATTTGTTTACGAAATAATAACTAAAATAACTTGTAACTTGTTGATCACATTAAAAATAATACCTGAAAGACCACTAAACCATTGATTTTAGCTACCCGATTTTTTGAAAAGTGAGCTAAGTCATTAGGATACATTAAAATGCCCGCTGAAACTTCATTAAGTAATTGATATTTACCAATATGTAAAAAAGCGGCAAAAATTGCCCAGTTAGATAGGCAAAAATTGCCTACTAAAAATGCGGTTTTTGTCAATATTTTTTTGTTGTAAGTCATTGATTTTTGGTCTTTGGTGTGGTGAATGGCCGCTAAGTCGTTATTTTTTCTATATAGTATGTCCAGGGGATTTATCCTATACCTCAAAATATTCACTAAGCAGGGAAGATTTAATTTTTCGTTAAAAAAACAATGAAAATACAAATAAAATTTCCCTGTTTTTATAAAACGCCGGAAGCGCCTAATAACGAGTATTAGCGCGTCAAGCACCTTTTTCCGCGAAAACACCCCCCCTGCTCCCTGCCCTTTGTCAATCCCAGCAAAAATCGTGTTTATATTGTCTTGTGAATACATTTTGTTGACCTTGTTGATTTTACGTTATAGTAAAAATACATTACACCATTATATATGTCAATGCACTCAGACCACGTTTTAAGGAACCCTTCCCTTGTGACACAAGGCCATATTTCCCCGTCTTTACATCTTGCTACATATAGTAGTTTTTTAATTGTTTTATTCATTGTTTCTCTTAAAGGCTTTAAGCACATTGATAATGCAGAATAACCATGTTAGACTAATGATTACGTACAACATATTACTTGCTCCTATAAGTTACAAGGATTAACATTTCACGTTCTACGGGCATTAGTCCGTATTTCGGTACGATTTTGCCTTGATTGTAAAGGCTTACTACTAAGTTAATTCTTTGTGTTCTCATTGTCTTTACTCCTTATTCTTTCTATGTTTATATATCGCAATCTACATGCCAATAATAACAGGCGAATAAACGTAAATTAAGCCACTTATTCACTTGTGATAGGTTAGTATTTACATTATAATACACCATAACGTATATGTAATTGCAAAGGCCCAAAGACCAATGACTTATGATGCACGTTTTGGGGGACGCTATGCACGAAATGGGTTAGTGTGTGCTTGTGTCAAGGGATGTTGGTCCAGGGTGCAAGGGGCAAAGGGGCACGGTTCGCTATAGAATGGGTTTTTTATTTGATCACGGTTTCACTTAGAAAGCGCATGGTTTGCACTTGTCAATTGCAAGTTTCTAAGGTGTTTTTGATAGGGTGAATTGCCTACCCCCTGCCCAAATTTTTCCGGCACCTCACCACCCCTAAAATTTTTTAGACCCAAAGACCTCGTGTCGAGTATAAAATAATAAATTATTTCCGTGACAACAACACAACCCATAAGGTATCATTGTGCTATGAAGGATATAAGGCCCCCTGTCCACTTACCTGACGAAGCAACCCTCCGTGCCTATTACGAACTGTGGTGCCAAGGGCACACTGTCTCAGGTATAATGGAAGTTCTTGGTATTGACGAAAAACAATACAAGTCCTGGGAACCTTATTTCTTTTGGGCTTGTCGTAAAGGGAACATCCACAAGATAGCCGCTGGTGCTACTCCAATAGTGTTGACACAAGGACTTAGGGAAAATTTTATTGAGTATATACGAAGCGGAATGCCGGTTGACAAAGCCGCTCGTGCAATGAATATTCCCCTTACTACTGTGTTGGAGATATGGTTCCAAGACCCGATATTCAAAGCAGAAGTTGATTTTGCCGTGGAGATGGCTAATGTAGAGATAACCCAAGCACTGTTTAAAAAAGCTAAAGGGTTTACAAGTCACAGGAAATCCACCACGAAGACCAAGACCACGGGGCGTATAAGTGACACGGGAACCCCCCTGCCCGATTACGAATCAACTTCCACAACAGAGAGTGAAGAAGAAATATCTGGTAATGTCGAAGCACAAAAGTTCTGGTTAATTAATAAGAGTCCCGAAGGTTGGAACCTCGATGGCAGCGCCATGAAGTCCAATAACAAAGGAGCGATTCTCTCAGCCATTGACAAAATGACAGAAATGACGGAAGAAGATCAGAAGTTCTTCGAGGTTGCGGGGGCCAAGCCATTACCAGGAGAAGAAGTTGAAGCTTAACCCAAACCAGAAATTTTCTATCAAGGACTCCGATGCCAGACTAAATATTTGGGATGGGTCTGTTCGGTCGGGTAAGACGGTGGCTATTGATTACAGGTTTATAAAGGCTGTTGGAGAGGGTTGGGAAGGGTGCCCGGCTGACGCGATTGACGTGATGGTAGGAAAGACTCTTGGGGCGCTTAAGAGAAATGTTATTAACCCTATCATTGAATTGGTCGGGTCAGGGAATGCTTGCTTTTATCCGGGCAAACAAGAGTTTAGGATATGGGACAAGACGATTTATACGGTTGGGGCGAACGATGAACGGTCTGAGGGAAAAATCCGTGGTTCTACTATCCGTAAAGCTCTTGGGGATGAACTTACTCTGTGGCCTGAGTCTTTTTTCAAAATGCTGGACAGCCGTCTCTCCCTGGAAAACTCCCAATTCTTTGGCAGCACGAACCCTGGTCCTCCGCGCCATTACCTTAAAGTAGACTACCTTGACAGAATAGAGGAGTTAGATTTAAAGCGATATAAGTTTCTTCTTACTCACAACTTGGGGTTGATAAAACAAAATCCTCACTATGTTGAGATAATGGAGAAGAATTATACTGGTCTTTGGTATAAAAGGTTTATTTTGGGTGAGTGGTGTATGGCGGAAGGCTCTATATATGACTTCTTCGATGAAAAGCTACATACGATCAGTGAGAAAGACTATCCAGATGCTGTCTACCGATCAGTGGGAGTTGATTATGGAACAAGCAACCCTACTTGTTTCCTCCTCTTCGGGCACAACCATAGGACGAAACCTTGTGTTTGGTCCGAAGACGAATACTTCCACGACTCCGTTAAAGAAAAAAGGCAAAAGACGGACGAAGAGTATGTTGAGGATTTTATTTCTTTTATAATAGGGAGAAAAGACGTTACTACCGTCTTTATAGACCCTGCCGCAGCCTCTTTTAAGCTGGCTTTGAAGCGGGAATGTATGAAAAGAGGGATGTATATACAGATAAAAGACGCGGAAAATGATGTTATAAATGGAATCCGAATACAAGGAACTATGCTCAAAAGCGGTGATTATAAGGTAGGAAAACGATGTAAAAGGACTATTGCGGACTATTATGGGTATATTTGGGACGCAAAAGCCCAAGAACGGGGTCTTGATGAGCCTGTAAAGACAAATGGTGCAGATCACACCAAAGACGCAGAGAAATACGACCTTTATACTACTTATGGAGAGCATCATATAGATTATGATGCTTTTATGAGGAATTGATATGGAACCAAATGAACGTTGTACAGTAGTAGATATTAAAAAATGTGCAAGATGTGGACAAGACCACGATAAAATGTCTTTTTTAAAATTTACCAGACCTCCGCAAGAAGGGCACTATACTCATTTTTGTGTTTGCCCACAGACCCTTGAACCTATTTTAATGACGATTGAAGGGTGATATGGAGAACTTAGCTTTATTTGGGTGCATTTGGTTGGGTTTAATAGTTCTTGTTCTTGCTCTTTTTTCAAAGGAAGAAGACAGTGATGATGTACCTCCTGACAAATGGGATATAGTATGAAAGAACTGTTAGAATATACAAAAAATTTGGAAACCGTTTTTACCGACAAAACCAAGAGAGATTCATGGGAAAATCTCTTTACTGGTGTTGGTAGAGCTATTTCTGATAAGAGAATGTCCACTGTTTTCAATCCGAATCCAGGTCTTACCGAGGACGAATGCAACGCTATTTATCGCAACGAGGGCATGGGACGCCGTATCGTGGAAGTGTTGACAGAGGATATGACAAGGAAGTGGTTCAAGATTGAAGGGGACACCGATGGAGATATGGAAAAGGCTTTTGACCTCTTTGATGGCCGCACTGCCTTGGAAGAAGGTATTCGATGGGGTTTGTTGCATGGTGGGTCAGTAGGGGTTATAGGAATTGCTGACGGAGGGTATTATGAAGACCCTGTAGATGAAACTGAAATTGACGAAATAACACATATTCATGTTTTTGACCGTTGGAGGGCTGTTTGGGTTACTTCTGACTTGTATCAAGACCCATATAATCCTAAGTTCGCTACCCCTGAGTTCTACACTATCTTCCCCATTAATCCTGCTATGTCCCCCGGAAAGAGTCTTACCAAAGAACTTACAAAAAGTGGACAAGGGAGAAATAAGGGGTTTTCGTCAGGAGATCAACCAGCCCTTACCAACCTTCGAGGAGCAATGGCCCCGCTTGTAGGTGCTTTTAGAGTACATGAAAGCCGGGTGCTTCGTTTTGATGGTGTTTTAATACCGTTGAAAGAGCGTATTCGGAATAGGTACTGGAATGACTCCTACCTTCAATCTTGTTATGAGAGAATACGGGGTCTTGGAGAGTCTTATGCTGGCTTAGAGACAATTATCCAAGAGTTTATTATCGGTACAATGCAGATCGAAGACCTTGCCAATATGGTTGCTACAGGTAAGGAGAATCTCGCTATCAAACGTTTGGATATGTTGGACCGAAGCAAGCATATAATGAATACTTTGCTCTTGGATAAAGAGGAAGAATACACCCGGCACTCTGCTTCGGTATCGGGACTTGGTGGATTGGTTGATTCTCTTGTCTTAGGCATCTCCGCTGCGTCAGGAATCCCTGTTACGATCCTTATGGGCCAATCCCCTGCTGGTTTGAATGCCACTGGTGCAAGCGACGTTAGGCGGTACTACGATAAGATTGCCGGTATGCAGATGTCCATGCTTAAAAAGCCTCTTGCCAAACTTTGCAAATACGTGATGCTTTCAAAGAAATCCAAGTGGAAAGGGAAGATACCGGAGAATTGGGCAATAAAGTTTCCCTCTCTTTGGGCGCTTGATGAGGTCCAAGAGTCCGAACTCCGGCTTTCTATGGCCCAAGCGGATGCTCTTTACTTGGATAGAAAAGTCATTAAGCCTGTAGAGGTGTCTAACTCTCGGTGGGGTGGTGAACAGTACTCCTTTGATACAAAACTACAAGACAGAGATGCAAAGGGAGAGTTATCGGACGAGGATAAAGAAGAAATGCTTAGAATGGGCAAATCTACTCAACCTGGGGAGAAAAGCCCCGATCTTGATAAGGACAAAAGTTCAAGAGGCAAAGATAAAATAGCTTCTAATGGTAAAAAAGCGGTTTAACTTTTTCAAGGAGGTTTTGTGTTTTATAAAATGTGTCTGTTGGTGTCTGTGGCGGTGGCTTATGTGATGGCTGCTGATGATAGTGTATCGGCATTGATCGCAAACCTGGGTCTTCCTGCAATGGTCCAGTGGGCTATTGTCGGTATCCTTGGTGGAAGTGGGGTATGGGGTTGGTTGTTCAAGAACAAAATGATCCGTGATCTAAGGGATGCTGTGAATGCTTTGGTTACTCTTTTCGCTAAACTTCGTGTAGCAATAAAAGACCCGGAGTTGGTTTCTGACATAAACGATTCGCTTGAGCATATTGCTTTGTGTTTCGAGGATAGTAAGCTCTTAAGAAGCAAAGCTGCCCTTATCCGAAGTGTAAAGATTAAAACTGCTACTGCTAAGGCAATACCTGTTGTTGTGGTGCAGCCGACAAGCCCAACATCTGTTACGGAACCATTGGCCGTTGAACCGAAAGACCAGTTAGAGTCTGGAAACACTATTGTAGGTTAAAACTTTTTCAAGGAGTTTATCATGTGGTCCTGGATTAAATCGTTGTTTCAGCCAAAAGCTCTTGTGGCCGATATGGAGAAACTTTTGACAATTATTGAAAACACCCCTACTGGTACGCTTGTGACGATTGTGCAGCAAGCCAATCAGGTGGTTGGCGGTAAGCAACAAGTCAACGTAAACAGTCTTGCTATTATTTTAACCTTTGTCAAGGCTCTTGCAGAGGTGATTGAGAGCAAAAAATAGTTTATTATTTGCTTGTATTTATAAGTGAATAATAAGTATAATGAGGGTGTGAAAAGGAGGAAAGCTTGCCTTTCCGTATAGACAAAATCGCTATAAAAGGCCGAGTGTCCCGTACAGATGAAGGTTATCTCACGGGCACGGCCCCCATTACCAGAGCCGGTGTATTTAAATATCATGGTCAGGATGGAAAACCTTATTATGAGCTACGCCATCCTGACGATGTTTTTGCTGCTGATTCTCTTGAAACTCTTAAGATGGTCCCTATCACAAACACCCACCCTTGGTTCGGAAAAGTCAAGTCTGATAATGTCAAGCGGGTACAAATTGGTATGACCGGAGAGAGTATCAAAGTGGACGCTCCTCATGTCATGTCTTCTATAAAAATCACCGATGGCCCCGCTGTAGAGGACATTGACTCAGGTAGGCAACAGGTGTCTGCCGGGTACAAATGCCAAGTTGTAAAGGAAATAGGTGTTTTTGACGGGGTTGAATATACCAGTAGACAAAAAGACATTCGGTATAATCATGTGGCTCTCTGCGATGTTGGCCGGGCAGGACCAGACGTAGGGCTTAATCTCGATTCTCTTGACGAACAAGATACAGATATTATGGTGTGTGATTCATTCGATAATTCACAATTCACAGGGAGTAAGAACATGGGTAAACTCGTTCTTGACTCTTGCGAGTATGAAGCCCCGCAGGAAGTCATCAATGCATATAATAAGCTTCATACTGATTCGGACGGTCTTAAAAGTCAAGTCACCAGTTTGACTAAAGACCAAGACTCCCTTAAAGGGGAAAATGCCGCTTTGAAATCGAAAGTGGATGCTTTCGAGAAAAGGGACATTGGTAAAGAGGTCCAGGACGCTGTTAAAAATCGCCGGGCGCTTGAGACTTCCGCTACTGTTGTTCTTGCCAAAGAAGTTGTGGCGAAGTTCGATAGCATGAGCGATGCTGAAATTCGCAAGGCTGTCATTGCTTCTAAGATGCCTGATCTGAAACTTGACGGTCAGAGCGATTCGTTTATTGACGGATGCTTCAATACCGTTATTGCTTTGGCAAAAACGGAAAAGAAGGCGGATGCTCTTGCTGGTCAGCGCGGTGCCAGTAAAGGCGCGGAGAGCGGAAAAGAACATCGGGAAGACGGCAAGATCAACTCAGCCGCTGCTCAGGACAAGTATCTTGACGGATTAAAAAATGGTTGGAAGAACAAAAAAGATAGCAAGTAATTTTTAAAAAGGAGATATTAACATGCAGACCTCTTATGGCATCAATATGGGCCGGTACATTGCCGGTCAGTTGGATGACCTTCGTAGTTCGGTTATTGAAAGCTACATCGCTGATGTAGCGATGGGTTTTGGCCTGGGAGTGATGACCAGTGTTGTTCCCGGTGGTACGTATGCGGCAGGTTTTATACCTGGTCCTATTGGTGGTGGGTTTCGGCAGGGTAGTGTGAAACTTCCTACTGCTGGTGGGCAGACTTTTGCTGGTTTTACGGTCAATCAGCACAATGAACAAACCTATCCGTTTACTGCTTCGAGTGCAGCGTATGCGGCCAACGACATTGTGAACGTGTGTCGTAGGGGTTTGGTGGTTGTCACTGTTGCAGCCAACGTTACCGCAGCCATTACGGATACTGTTTACATTGTTTGTTCCGGTGCAACTGCCGGTCAGATCACAAACAGTTCGGGTAGTTCGGCAATTGCGGCAACAAATTCGGTTTTCAAAGAAACTATGAATACGGCTTCGGCAAGTGCAACAGGTTTGTGCTTGGTCGAAATCAATATGCCTTAATCAAGTGAAACAATTTTAAAGGAGTTGTGAAAATGAATAAGTTTAAAATGGATGCGGCATATTGGAAACAGGATGATGCCGTATTGTTCGATGAAGAAGCGTTAGAGAGGATTGACGCTGTAGAAAAGAAACTACAGTTTGTCTTCTCTATGGACTCCGGTGAATCGGCGTTCTTTGCTCGTCAGTTGGAGTTCATTAAGTCGAAGACGTATGACATCAAGTATCCGAACCTCCGGGCACAGGAACTTCTTCCTGTTTCCATGGAAGCCGGACCGGGAGCGAACACCATTACCTACCGTCAGTACAACATGGTTGGCCAGATGAAGTTTATTGCTCAGTATGCCAAAGACCTTCCCCGCGTTGACATTTACGGTAAGGAATTTCATGCTTTTGTAAAGAGCATGGGTGAGTCTTATGGTTACACGATCCAGGAAGTTCGGAATGCTATGTACGCGAACGTTCCCCTGCAACAGCGCAAAGCCAATGCCGCTCGACTTGCTTATGAGCAAGCGGTGAACCGCAATGCTTGGTTTGCTGATGGTTCGGCTACCTATGCCGGTTGTATGGGTTTGTTCTACAATAGCAACATTACCACTATGGCTGCTCCTACGGGTCTATGGTGTGACGGTACTGGCGCTTCTCTTGGTAAAACCCCGGACCAGATTATAGCGGATGTCAATGTCGCTATTAATTATGTCCCACAGCTTACCAAAATGGTAGAGTCGGTAAACACTATCCTGATGCCCTCTATTCATTTGGCTTATATCAAATCCACCATGCGGTCCACGATTTCCGATGCCACGATCTATGAGGTTTTGGTTCGGAATCACCCCGGTGTGTCTTTTGAGGCGTTGAATGAGGCGTATGCGGTTCCTGCTTCTACGGCTACAGGTATGTCGTGGAGTTCAACGAATCCGAGTATACTTCTTGCTTATGACAAGAACCCGGATAAGCTGACTCTTGAAATTCCTCAGCCCTTTGAACAGTTCCCTGTCCAGGAAGTTGGGTTGGAGTACGAAATTCCGTGTCATGCTCGGTATGCCGGAGTTATTACATATTATCCCCTGTCGATTCTGTTGATGTACGGTATATAGTCACCCAAAGGCCGTGTAAAAGCGGCCTTATCTTAACAAGGAGTTACAAATGAAACTGGTTTTTTCTCTTATAGCGAGTTTAGCAGTGGTTTTTTGTTTAGTGGCCGCTGCTCCTACGGACATAACTATTGATGCCAACCCTGTTCTGAATGGAAGTTGGTATGAGGCTCTTACCCCCTCTCAGATCACCCTTACTGGTGTAGGGGACACGTCCACTCTTGCGTATCAGTGGAGGCCAGCATATAGTGGAAGTGATGTTATACTTATGAGAACGAGAGTAAGGAATCCTTCTGTGGATTCAACTGCTTATAGTGTAAACATAGATTGCTTAGATAAGAATAAAAACTTGCTGTATACTTATGCGGCAGATACTTCTATTGATACTTTGGGCAAGCCGGTAAAACTGCCTATTGGTTCTATTTGTATTGGGAGTTTTTATAATATTAGAATAGTGTCAGTAACCCCAAGTACCGCTGCAAGAAAACATACTTTAGGGACAGATTCTCTTGCTGCTTATTGGTGGTTGTACTATCCGAACAAAGTAATACGTAATAGCGGCGGTAAATAACTTTTAAGGAGGTCGTTTATGGAAGTTAAAAAAGTAGAAACTAAAAAAGAAGAAGCGAAAGAGGTTGTAGTGACCCCTCTCCGTATTTTTCGCAGGAGAGACAACATCAATGTTATTGCTGGTGTGACGATGTATCCTGGGATAACAGTGGTCCCGGCAAGTAAGCGTGAAGCTCTTTTAAGTAACAGGTATTTCCAGATAGAGGTAGAAGCTGGAAATGTGGAAGTGTTAAAAGACGTACCAATGCTCAAGCCGGAAGATTCACAGATTTCTCAGCCGGAAAAGCCTCTTACCGGGGATATGGATATAGACCAAGTGAATGCAATTCTTTCGACTCCTATGTTGGAAGCGGTACAAGCTATTAAGGGAGACCCGAAGAAGAATATTCCTGGGGTTTTGAATATCCCTGTGTTGAAGAAAGTGGCTGCACAAGACACACGTCCAGGTGTGGTGGTTGCGGCAGAGCAACAGGTCGCTATGTTATCGAAACCGGACAGTGAGAAAGAGTAATGGCTGTTGCTGATATTATTGCTGTTCGAGCGCCAGAGTATTCAACATACCCTGGCCTCGCCAGCTTTATTTCCATAGCTGATTCTCAAACAGGTGCTTTTGATTCTACGCCATTAGACAGCGCAGGGACGCTTGGGACAACAAGGGACATGGCTGTAGCCCTCAGGGCTTTGCATATGATGTGCAGGAGCAAGTACCGTGATGGCGGGTTTTCCGGGGGCCAGATTTCGTTTGAGCGAGAGGGGGAGTTGGATAAGAAATTTACGGTCGATCCGGCTCTTATCAAGAAATACCCCGACCTTGTAACAACTATTTGGGGTCTTGAATTGATTGAGATGATTAAGTCTTGCTTTGGTTTTGTTGGAATGACGCGAAACGGAACACCACCAAGTTCTGCTGGTGAGATTATAGGCCAGTAATATGAAAATGAAAATTACTACAACTTATAGAGATACAGATTTGGGTTTACATGAAATTATTGTAAACTCAAAAGAGTTTGCCAAGGACTATTTGAAAGTTGGGTATCCAGAAGGTGGAAAAGTGGCTGCTCCCTCACAAGAAGGAAGTCAGCATGAGCCTTTTACGGAAATGCACGAAGTTGCTTCTATAGCTTGTGTCCATGAGTATGGCTCCAAATCACGCAATGTCCCTGCTCGACCCACACTTGCTCCGGCGATAGATCACAACAAAGAGGAAATATCAAACAAAATCAAAGAGGTTGATGGAAAAATAATTGATGGCTCTTTGAAGGTACAGGCTGCTTGGAAGATGCTTGGTGAGATGGTTGTCAGTATGATTAAGCAGCAGATACTTACTAAGTTTGACCCTGAGTTGAAACCAAGAACCATAAAGCGTAAAGGGTTTGACAAACCCCTTATGGATAGGTTGCAGATGCTAAACACTGTTCAATATAAGGTTGTTAAAAAGTGAGTAGCTCCTTTAGAAAAAACAGGGTTGTAAAACGGTACGCTTCGAGTGGGGAGTATGTGAATGGTAATTTTGTTCCTGTTGGTAGCCCTGTGACTTTTCTTATTATGGCAAGTCAACAGCCGCTGACAGGAAGGGAGCTTGAAGCTCTTCCAGAAGGAAGAAGGAATAGTGACTCATATAGTCTTTTTACAGACTATCCTTTGGTTACTGCGGAAGTATCAAAAGTAAATAATCCGGACATCGTGATGATAAACAACGAGGAGTTTGAAGTTATAAAAGTTGAGTCGTGGCAAAACGACGTTATCAATCATTACAAAGCAACAGTGGTAAAAAGAGATCAGTAATGCAGCCCATATATCCTGAAATTATTCGTCGTGGTTTTATTGCTTGGGCACAGAAGTATGGTGGTGTTTTAGCAATTAATAGACACCAGGACGCACCAGAGCCAAGACGACCGTATATTGACGTACACAACGATTCAACCGAAAGGGAAATGGACGATCTTGAATCTTTACCTGATGGAAATGGAACTCGTTACGTACGTGGGACGCATGGGTTCAGATTATCAATTCGTTATTTCGGTAGTGTCGATGCCACTGGTTCACTTGATAAATTAGTGTCTACTTTTAGACGCAGTGATGTAAGAAGTTTTTTAAGAAGTTATTGTATTATAGTAGTCTCAGTTGGTGTGGTACAAGACATGACTTTTCTTGAACAAATGCACAATGTTGAGAGGGCTGATGTAGAGTTGCGTTGTCGTACTTCCATTAACGTGCCTTACGGCGGGGATGGAGATTCAGACAACTCTATTATAGAGTCTGTGAGTGTTGACGGTACGTTTGAACCGATAAACGAAACCGTTGAAATAGCAATACCTTAAACAAGGAGATATAAATGTCACTTAATGACTTAGTAAATGTAAACATTACGAGGGAAACCGCTGTTATAGGGATTGGCTCCTTGCAGATACCAGCTATCCTAAGTAGTGAATGTAATTTTGCTGATCGGGTTCGTTCTTATGGGACTGATCTTTCTTCTCTTGCTGCGGATATGGTCGGGGGAGCGAGTTCGAGAACGTACCAGATGGCAAACACTCTTCTCAGTCAAGAGAAGTCTCCAAGCACCTTTAAAATTCTTAATCAGTTCGGAAAACGGTATTTTGGTACTCAAGGGACTTTGCGGATAAACGACATTATTTACGTTACGGTAAATGGTGTGAAATACAGCGCCACATACGATGGAACGGTAAACACCACCCAGGCTGCTACGGTTACGGCGTTGTTTGCCGCTGTTGCTGCGGGGACCACGGGGCTGACCTGCACGGCCATCGGGACCGGGATCATGTCGCTGTATGCCACTTCCGGCTCAATGGGGATAACTCTTGGTGCTTTCGGAACCACGATTTATGGGAGTAATGCCACGACTTTTACTTGCTTTCCGATCAACCCCCTTATTTTCAATGTTGGTGGAACTTCTACATATACTGCCGGGGCGACTGTTGGGGAACTTGACGGGGTTGCCTTTTCGGTTGCTTATTCAAGCACCAAAGACGGTACTCTTGGAGCCATTATCTCTGCCTTGACTGCTCTTGACGGAAACATAGTTGGTCAGCTTACCTCTGAGATACTGTATCTCTTTGGTCTGGATGGTTCCCTCCCTGCCGTGACTCTTGATTTTACTGGTTGCACAGGAACAATCAACGCCATCGGAACAAGTACCTATCCGGTTGTAACGGGGATAGGGACCGAAACTGTCAATTCTACTTTGTTTGGGAGGCTTATCCTTGCTGATCCTGCCTGGTATGGGTTACTTTGGGATGGAAACGGTCAGTTGACAGATTACTCTACCTATACGGCTACTCAGATGTTGATTGCTGCTTGGTCTGAGACCAATAAGAAATGGTTTGCTGTTCGATCTAAAGATGCTAACATAGCAAACCAGCTTGTTACAGCGGATACCACGTCAATTGCTGCACAAGCGAGAACCAACAGCTATACCAGAACATCAGTGTGGTTCCACACCAATGCAGATGAAAATTTCATTGATGCCGCTGTTATGGGCACTATCTTACCACGTACCCCTGGCTCATACACAGTGAAATTCAAGACGCTTACCGGAGTGGCTATTGACAGTTTGACACCCACTCAGATTGCAAATATTGAAGCCAAAAACGCCAACGACTATATTGCAATAGTAAACTTGGGGATGACTGAGCAAGGTACAATGGCCCTTCCTGAGTGGATTGATACTATTATCGGGATTGATTGGATCACAATGAACATCCAAACCAACGTGTTTTCTTCTTTGAAGAATGCTCCTAAAGTTCCTTATGACGATACTGGAATAATCACTGTTTGTAATGGCATAGCTGCTGCTTTAGATGCTGCTGTTTCTTCTGGGTTGCTCACTAAAATTCAAAGAGACATAAACGGGAATGTGGTTGGGGGGTATGTGATTACTCCTCCAAAAGCAATCGATATTTCAGCCAACACTAAGAACTCTCGTAATCTTCCTGGAATACCCTTTACTGCTTACTTAGCGGGAGCAATACACAGTGTGGTTATCAATGGCATTGTGACGGTGTAAACTAAACAATTTTGTTAATAAAGGAGTTAAATTATGGAAGGACAGCTTGCAACCTTTGACCCTAAGTCCCTTATTGTTATCTTTGGGGCAAGACCTTTGACTTCCTTTGCGGAAGGTACTTTTTTAACTATCTCTCGTAATGACGATATGTTTAAAGAGTATATTGGTTCGAGCGGGGAACAAGCCCGGTCGAAATCAAACAACAGAAGCGCATTAGTTAAGCTTACTCTTATTCAAACCAGTGACGATAATGATTATCTGTCCTCCGTCGCTATTATGGACGAAGTAACTAACAACGGTATTCTTCCATTGATAATTCACGACCTGCTTGGAACTTCCGGTTACTTTTCAAAATGGGCATACGCAAAACGTATTGCTGATGCTTCCTATAGCAAAGAAATCCAAGGTCGTGAATGGAATATTTTCTGTGCTTCTATGAATATGTTTGATGGTGGAAATGTGCCAACCCTTTAATCAATCTGAATGGAGGTCGCCATGCAGAAAGAATTTTTTAAGGAGGTAAAGGGTGTAAAATATCGCACCCTGTTATTCCCCTGGTCAGCCGGGATGAATGTGAAATCCCGTTTGGTTAAGTTCCTTGGTCCTGCTATTGATACTATTACCACCACTGGAAAAGAGGGTGGTTTTCATCTTGATGCCTCTAAGTTCACTGACCGATTAATAGGCCAAGATGTCTCTTCCCTTATTGTAGATGTTCTTCAATACACGTACTCAGAAAAAGAACGAGTTTCTAAAGAGTATCTTGACAACACTTTTTCTGGTGATTACATGAGTGTTTACAAGCTTGTTTTATGGGTGGTAGAAGTAAACGGTTTTTTCGGGAAAGGCGATATTTTAGGAATCCTGAAAAAAGCGGTGACAGTAGTTCCTGGGATGTCGCCTGTAAGCAACTCGATGCAGGACTCCTTGACGAACTCCCTAAGTGGATTGTCTGGCATTCAGGAAAAGCAAGTTTAAAGGAGATAGAAGATGAGTGGACGATTGATGATGTGTTCAGTGCTTTGGCTGTACTTGAAATGATGTCGTACATTGAGAAAAAAGAAACAAAGAAAAGAGGGAGTTGAGTTATGTTGTCTTTCAATGTAGAAATATTTGCAGGAATAGTAATAGCAATATTTACAGCTTTGCTTACGTACTTCATTAAAAGTGTTATGGATAGGAATATTTTAACAACAGCTATATCAGCCAGGATTGGTCAGCATGAAAAAGAATACCATAAGCAGGAAACTTGGGAAATAGCTAAACAAGCAGTAAAGGACCACATCAACTCTTGTTCTGCTCTTGGAGATATATCAGAAATGAAAGAAAGAGTTAAGGGGTTGGAAGATTCTACTTTAGCAATTAAAATGGCAATAGCCTACCTTGTAAAAATAAATAGCGGGAATCCTGCTGAGTTTGGGTTATAATGTCTGGACCAAATATAGTTCGTGAGTTTTTTACTAAGCTTGGTATTGAGTTCGATCCCAAGGGGGTTGAGCAATTAGAGTCTCGTTTAAAGACTTTTAATGCTTTTGTAAAAACTGGGCTTGTGGCAAACATGCAGCAGTTTGCTATGGGGGTTGAACGTGTTGGTCATCAACTTGAAAATTTAGTATCAAGACCAATCACTGACTTTATAAGTTCTTCTGTTCAGGCTTTTGCTGATCTTGAAACTTTACAAATGCCTTTCAGGTCACTGATACCCGATGCTCAGAAAATGCGTGATTTATTTTCTGATTTTGCAAAGATAAAACTTACAGGTGTTTTTAATGATAAACAAATTTATGAGTATGGTTTGAAGTTGGTACAGATTCAAAAACCAGTTGAAAAAGTAGGTGGGTTGCTTCGTACTCTTGCTAATGCTTCTCTTGGAAAACCAGCGTTAGTAAACGAAATTTTGAGAGCTATGAGCTATGGGGAAACAATGAATTTCACCCGTATGAGTTTGGCTTCTACCTTTCCTACTTTGATGGATGCTCTTACTCAAAATGCTGGTCCTAAAGGGTTGATGCTTCGTAAAAAACTTAACTTAGGGATAATAAACTATAGTGAATTAATGAGCGCCATTGATGAGTTGGGAGAGCGTCAACGGTATGCGATGATTTTCCAAGCTAACACAATCAACGGAATTTATGCTATAATTGCTAACAATATTGACACGATAAAAAAGAAAGTTGGGGATTGGATAGACAAGAACATAGTTCTTAAACGTGCTCTTGTTACCATAGCTTATTATCTTGAAAGATTTATTGATTTGTTTGATAAGATACCAAACAGAACTAAATGGATTTTACTTATTATTGCCGGTGTTGTTGCTGCTTTACCAGTGATATTGACAGTTCTTGGTGGGATAGCTTCTGTGATAGTATCTATTGCCGGAACTGTTTATTTAATCTCTACTTTTGCTGGAATATTTGCAGCTATAGGAGGGGTTTTATCTCCCATAATTTTGACTTTACTTGAGGTTGTATTGGTTCTTGCTGCCGGATACGCTATAGTAAACACAATACGGTTGGTGTTTGAAAATTGGAAAGAGCTTCTTTCTGATGTTTATTATTGGTTTGATAAGCTGATTGGGCACCCTTTTATGAAGGGGTTCAAGAGCGTAATGTCTGCTTTTAACGGATCAAGTGATTTTGGAAAAGACCCTATGGCCGGGATGTATTATGTTCCTAAATCTGGTTCTCAGAGTTCAATAACAACTAAAAACATCAACGTTACTGTTGAAGCTAACCTACCAGAAGGAACCCCTGATGACCATGTTCAATATGTAAAGGACGGAATACATCAAGCAATTCAAAGTGAGTTAGGGTATCATTTGTTTAATACTGATAATAGCAACGAATGGTCAATGTTGTCTCAACAGAAGTAGCTTATGGACCAGACAGAGTTCCAATACAACAGTCAATTGCAGGATGAGGAAATATATCTTGCCAAGAGCGTATCTTTATTGAACTCTCAATCAGGGCAAGCTATCTTTACATTTGACGCATGTGTGGATGAAAATTACGGTGGAACGGCGGAGCTGACGGAGTTCCCGGTAGAGTCTGGTTCAACTGTTTCAGACCATATTTATAACAAACCAGACAGAGTTACTTTACACGGGATAGTTTCAAACTACCCTTTGTTTGCTAAGATTGATCCTACAAGAGCGAGCCGGGCTTATAATCTACTGAATGGTGTTAAAGCAGAAAAGATTTTAGTAGACGTGGTAGGTGGGCTTACTGATTATGAACAGATGGCCATTGTGTCTGTTGCCGCTCCTCGTAGTGTTCAGAATGGAAACGCTCTAGATATAACACTGGAACTGAAACAAGTAAACTTTGTAAATACCCAAGAGATTCCGATGCCAAATATAAAAGCACCCATCCTTGCAAAAAAGGTTCCTTTTGGGACTCAGACTCCACAACAGATTTTACCTTTTAATCTACCTCCGTGGGCTGTAAAATTAGGAAAACAGATTTTAGGTCTACAATGATAGTATCGATACCTTTTCAAGAACACCCCTATTTTTCAGAGCAAGTGGTTCTGGACAGTGTTCCTTATGTATTCGAGTTTTATTGGAATAACAGGGGTTCTTTTTGGTCGTTGACAATTTATAACAAGAACAACAGTCTTCTAATAGCTGGGTTGAAAGTTGTTAAGAACTTAAACCTATTGAATAATTACGGTAAGATAGATGCTCTCCCGGCAGGTCTCCTTATGGCAAAATCTCAAGCTGATGGAGACAATACTGAGATTGCTTATGGAGATATTTACTCAGGTCTTGTAAACATTGTCTATATACCGAGGTCTGATTTTGCAACCCTATAAGCAATTCAATAGAGTCATTCACGTTGAAGTGGGTTTGTCCAATAGTGCAAATGCTTTGGGGGTATCTGATCTACGTATTCATTTTGAAGTAAAAAAGACTCGTGCAGTTATGAAAAACACTGCTAAAATTGAGATATACAATCTTGCTGAAAAGTCAAGAAACTTTTTAGAGAACTACAAAGGCATGAAGGTTATTCTCAAGGCTGGTTACAAAGATCAAATTGCTAAAAACCCAAATTCAGATTTGCTTTATATTGGAGACATACTCAGGGTCTATCATCAGAAGAAACCACCCAATATAATCACTACGATAGAAGCCATGACAGGTCAGAAGCAGTTGCTTACTAAGATGTCAATAAGTTATTCTCCTAAAACCATGTTCCTGTCAATATTGAAACATGGTATAAATCAGGTGGGGGCCGTCTTACATGAGTCCTCAAACCTGTCTACAGCGACTCAATCCTATTCAAATGGGTTTTCTTTTAATGGAACATTTAAGGACTTTCTTGATAAGATAAATGATTTTGCAAAGACCGAGTGGAGTTGTCAGAATGAGAAGATAAAAGTTATTCCTAAAAGAGGGTCGGATTTAGCTGACTTTATCTCCGTCTCCCCGGAAACGGGTATGCTTGACTCTCCTGTAAAGATGGCAAGTGTTGATCCAATGATACCTACTATGGGACAGGTGATAGGGAACATTGACATATTACCTGGGTGGAGAATCCGGTCCCTTTTGCTTCCTATGGTTGAGCCTGGAAACAAATTAACAGTTTCGAGTTTCAGTATTCCTCCGGGAAAGATTTTCTCTACAACTGTAGTGGAGCATCGTGGGGACAATTACGCCAACGATTGGGACACTACGATAGAGTGTTATGAATACAAGGGGAGGGAACAATGATACCTCAACCATATATTACCTTGACAGATGTTTTAAGCAATCATATGAAATCAGTTCTAAGTAGTTTGTACACAGCTATTCCGGGAGTGATTGAGGATTATGATTCAACTAGACCAAGCGCAACTATTAAATTGTCCATACGGAGGGTGTTTTCGGATGGTTCTTCTTTGCCAAGCGTACCAATATACAAAGTCCCTGTGTGCTTCCCTCGGTCTCAGGACGCAGCAATCTCTTGGCCTTTACGAAGTGGGGATTCAGTGTTGGTCCTGTTCTCTCAACGATCTCTTGATGATTGGGTAAATGGAAGTGGGGAGAAAGCGCCATTAGACCCAAGAACATTCGACATGAATGACGCAATCGCCCTCCCTGGCTTATTCCCTTTTTCTCAAGGGAAGGCTTGTGATTCAAGTAACTTTTGTATTCAATTTAAAGATCAGAAAATATCCATTACTCCTTCGGGAGAGATTGATTTGGGTGTTGGGTTGCTTCCTAATGTTTCTTTGGCAACAGAGAATTTTGTAACAGCGGTTTGTTCTGCTTTGGGGGTAAATCCGATTCCCCCTATATTTTTAACTCAAATTGTAAAGGCGCAATAATGAAAACAAATAAATCAGCGGCTTTAATCGTTTTGTTCTTCACTTTTGGGTTCGGAGCAGGGAGCGGGCGGGAAAAAGTGGAAATTTTTACCGATAGCAAATCAATAGCAACATATTTGGAAGAAAGAAACTAACCAATGAAAGATCTCTTACTTAATCCAGTTACGGGTGACTTAGCGGTTACACTTCAAGACGCTGATCTTGTTTCTGTATCGGGGGCAGATGAAGTTGCTCAACAGCTTACAATACGGTTACGGTTTTTTCTTGGGGAATGTATTTTTGATCCAAGTAAGGGGGTTAATTATTTTGGAAAGATTTTTATAGCTAACCCAAATATAGCAAGCATATCAACAATTTTAAAGAACACAATTCTTGCTACTGATGGGGTAAGAGACATATTGACTTTTGATGTTTCCTTTGATAAAAAAACAAGAAAGACAACTGTTTCTTTTTCAGTAGACACAGTATATGGAGTGGTGAATTACAACAATGGTTTGGCTGTTCCTGTGGCCTCATCTACTGTTTATTCAACAGAGGGAGGGCACACTACCCCCCACCCTGTATCGTTGAAAGAGGGCGCTTCTCTTAACGACACACTTCTTGCTTTAAGTGGGTTGGACGATGAAGCAGGTTTTCTTTATGAAATAGACCATATTCATTTTGTAAAATACCCGTTTGCTGGAAATGGTTCTGCTTTGTCTGTTTCTCACAGTGACCATAACCATGAAGCTACTGCCTTTCCAACTGCTTCACCCACCGTAAAGGGTGGAATAAAAACAGGAAGTGATTTTACTATGAGTGGAGAAACTTTGCAATTACGCCATGCTCCCCTGATAGTCTCTTTGTCAGGAGGCTCAGTAAACGAAAAGGGTCAGACCGTAAGCAGTGCATCGCTTTCTTGGACACTTTCTGGTGACACACCAACACACAGCAGCCTTACGGATGTTTCCGGGTTTGACGTGAATACGGCAGGTGGAGTGCATAATTTCACAGGCTTTTCAATCACCACTGACAAAACCTACATCTTAACTATTGGAGATGACGTTGAAAATCCGAGTTCGACGGCAAGCGTGGTCGAACATTTCACGCAAAAAATGTATTATGGAAACAATGCAACTTCATCTCTAACGAGTGCTCAAGTAGTGGCATTAGCCAATAAATTTTTAACCGATTCCAGATTGCAAACACTTTCTTTAAGCGGTGGTGGAAACTATCTTTATATCGCGTATCCGTCAGATTATGGTCTTGCTGATATTTGGGTAGGTGGGCTTCGGGATACGTCGTGGATTCAAACGACGGTAAGTGTGACGAACGTTTCAGGAGCAACCGAAGATTTTTATGTGTATCGATCTGTAAATAAAACTTCCGGCGCTGGCATCAGCGTAGAGGTGAAATAATGAGCGCAAACACAGGCGTACTCGTTCTTGGGCCTATCAGGCCGTTTGACTCGACAGACACATATCCAACGTGCTTGTCCGACGAAATGCTTGGAGGCTTGCATGTAGGCGCAAATCTAACGGCGTTGCAGGCTATTCCTTCGCTTCGCCTGAGTGCCGGGATGCTTGGCTTTACGGATGACTCTAATACTCTTTACAAGCTCGGTGGTGATCTTGCTACCTGGACGTCACTTTCGGTTATTGGAAGTGGATTGTCCGGCTCCCTCTCAGTTGGTAAAATCTCCTATTGTTCCAACGCCACAGGGCCGGTGCTGAGTGATACAAATATTTTTTATGATGGAATAAACGTCGGCATCGGGACGACCAATCCATTAGTAAATTTGCAGATAGGATCAAGAAATGGGTTGTTTAATATAGGCAACAATACGGAACTCTCAAACAATCTTTACTATAACTCAGGCTGGAAATATTTGACATCTTCTTATGGTAGCGCATTAGAACAAGACGGTTCTGGCAATTTCTTCTTCTATACTGCCCCGAATGGAACATCTGGAAATCCAGCTACGCTCACTACTGCAATGTCAATTTTATTGAACGGCAGTGTCGGAATCGGCTACGCCGCCCCGCTTTCCGCCCTATGTGTTAATGGTGGGATGAATATCGGAGGGCAGGAAAGTGTGAGCGGTCTCCGCTTGACCAGTTCTGCCGGAACATCTTACACAGATATTTATAGCGATGGAGGCAATAATTTAAATATTGCACTTGCCCCATCTTCTGGCACCAGCTATCCAAGTTCGATTAATTTTTTGCATGGAACATCGAAAGTATTTTCAATAATCGACCAAACGCCCTACGGCACATCGTTTTTGCCGAGATCAATAAATGTTTTTTATGATGACACACACTACGGAAGCCTGAGCGTGGATATTTCTGGAAACTTATTGCTTTCGGCTATCGGGACGATTAACTCCATGAAAAATTTTAATATTTATCACGATTCAAATGATTCGGTTTCTGGGTATTTAAATTTTTACAAAGACAAAGGGTCGTTTACAAACCCCGCCGATGTGACATATAATAACAATGTCGGAATAATAAGCTTCGGCGGATATTTCGGTGGTGCTTATAGGACCGTTGCCTCTATGCGTGTGAGCGTTGGTGATACTCCTGCGGGTACTTATGTACCTGGATTGGTGACTTTTGCTTCCTCAACTTTGTTATCAGGCCCAAGGACGGTTTATCAAATAGACAAATACGCTGATTTTATTTTTAACACCGCTATTGTTGCGGGATCGACATTAACATCAATATCTAATGGAGGCGCAATAGATTTTGAATGCAACAACTACAATACCCTAACGTGGACAAACACCACACCGTCATCTGATCTGGACGTGACAATTACCGGCACACCCATCGATGGCATGATAATTTTTATTCACTCCTTCAACCAAAACGACTGCGTGAAAATAACCATTGGCGGAAACTGGATTCAAGGGTGTTGCGGGTATAACCAGCGAAGCGCTATTTTAAAATATGCAAATAGCCAGTGGGTTATGGTTTCAAACTTTTTAGGGGCGACATAAAAATGAACACAAGAGCGATACTTCTTTGCGATGGTAAGGGAACGTTGGGGTTTGTCTTGCCCAAAACACAAGGTTGAAATTAACGGGGAGATGCTTATTAGTAGGACTGTTAGATTGTTAAAAGAAAATGGCATTACTGATATTTGGATCACATCGCACGATGCCTCTTATGAGATACCAGGAATTAAAAGATATGAACCGATAGACAATCAATTTAAGATAGATCAATTTTGGGCGTGTATACCGATTTGGGAAGGCCAACAAAAAGTCATCTTTCTTTTTGGAGATGTTTATTTTAGCGAAGTAGCTATGAAAACGATTTGTAGTCATACGGTAGACGGGTACGCATATTTTCAACGCACAAAAGCAAGTAAAATAACAGGCAAAAGATGGAAAGAAGGATTTGCATTTGTTGTTGAAAATATTGACAAGTTTAAGAAAGCGTGCGAGTTTCTTCACAATGATGCAAAAAATGAATTGCCTGAGATGCACCATAATATTTCAGCGTATTTAGAGGGAAAGCCGATAGCAGATTACTTAACCCACTGGCGCGAAATTGGTCCTCATGGTGTTGAGATAGATGACGAAACCGACGATTTTGATAATTCAAGAGACTTGATAAATTGGAGAAAATACACCAAAATAGACAACAAGGCGTTGCTATGAAAGTTTTTATCCCAATACGCTCGACCGAAGTTTTGACTGAAAATGTTCAAAAAAGCATTGAGGTTCAGGGTGGAGAAATTATTTTGGTTGAGAACGAACCGCTTTCTATGCTTTCTCGCCGGGCGAGCGAATGGCAGGCACGGGATGAAATAGTAAACACGGTAAAGCTTTTGACCGATAAATACGTGGTGACAAACGACGCTAATGGATGGCATAAATACGTGGACAACTTTGCTTGTATGGAGGCTGCGCTTTACTGCGATCCGGGTCTTGGCGCGGTCGGTCTATGGAGACAGGGACAGGCTCCTGCAAAAATACCGGAGAATTTCCCGGTTTATCTTTCATGCGTTATGTGGAGGCGCGAAGTTCTCGCGGCTATGCCGAAGCTCACTGGAAACTGCGACCCGAAAAGCTGCTGTTGTCATTACTACGGCGAGGCTGTCCGGGCGATGGGATATAAATACGAGTTCTTAGATTCTATTCACCGTATTCAGGAGGTTTACTAATGGCTAAACTATTTCAGATCAAATTATCACCCAAGGACGTTCTTTCCGATGTACAAAAAACGGCTACCGACGAGACCAAGCTCTCGGTTCGGGAAATAGAACTCGCAGCTTTGGAAAACCTTTTTTCGACTGCGGCAAACTCGCAGAAAGACCTAAAGAAAATGAATGAGTGCTACGATTGCATCGGGCAGGTAAAAAACTTAAAAGAGGAAGCACTCGAAATAAATTTGACCAAGCAGGATATTGAATATCTGGAAAAGGCCATTGAGTTGTCCGCTTCGCAGCGTCCGGGCTTTTGGTTTGCGGCGAGGGAGATGTTTAAATCAATAGAAAAACCAGCGGAGATAGAGGCATGAAAATAGGGTTTGGTGTTGTTTTTGGTTTGGTGTTGCTTTTGGTTTGGTTTTACCGTATATTGAGGGTGGAGGTATAAATGACGATTTCTTATGGAGTCACACCATCTGGCTTTGTAAACAAAACCAATGACGTTATCTTATCGGAAATAGAAGCAGCGATAACTGCTTCTCCGGTTATCGGAGTTCATCGGCAGGACGTGGATTCTGTCTTCGGTCAATACAACAGAATAATTTCCATGACTGCCGCTGAACTATGGGAAGTTGCTCAGGACATTTACACATCGAGAACAATTGCCGCGAGGGGGTTGGCTCTCGATGACATTTGTAATCGGGTGCAATTATATCGTCTCCCTCCTGCTCAATCTAACGTTGATATTTTAATTACCGGAACTCCTGCCTCTACGGTCCCAACCAACTTTACAGTTCAGGACTCAAACAACAATAACCTTTGGGTTTATTCCGGTGATCCGGTTGCCATCCCCGGAGGAGGGACGTTGACGCTTAATTTTGATTCCGTGGAGTATGGGTATCTTATCGGACTTACTGGAAACATTAATAAGATAGTTACTACCACAGCGGGAATCTCTTCTGTTGTCAATAACTCTGACGCAACATTGGGCCGTCTGATTGAAACAGACAATGAACTTTTTATCCGGTTTCTTCAATCCAGGTCCGGTCTTGGACTAGCTACCCCTGCTGCTATACGAAACCGTATTCTACAAGATGTGGCAGGGGTTTCTTGGTGTGCTGTTTACTTCAATGACACAGACACGGTAGACGGAGCCATCGACCCTCACAGCGTTAATGTGGTGGCTGATTGTCAAGTATCCGTTGAGCAAGCTTTGGCACAGAAGGTTTTTGATTGTGTTGCAGCGGGGATAGGGACTTCTGGTTCAAATAGTAAAACCGTTCAAGATGCTTTAGGCAACAGTTACACTTGTAAATACGATAAACCCTACGATGTCTATGTCCATATAAATCTTGTTCTATTGTTAAGTACAAGAGTGCCTTTTCCATCTAACGGTATTGACCTTATCAAAGCGGCAATTATGGCTTATTACGCCGATCCTTCAAGTCCTTCAAAACTAAGCATAGGAGATTCTTTACTTGTAGGAACTCTTAATGTTCCGATTTACTCTATTCCAGGAGTTCAGGACATAACCACTCGACAAGTTGCTTCAACAGGTGCCCCAGGAGACTCTCCTGTTTATGGCACAAATGATTTGCTTGGTTCTGCTACTTCCCGATATAATTTTGACCTTTCTCGTATACACATTTCAGTCTCTTAAAGGAGGAGATTATGGCCTTTACTTTTATTAAAGCCCCTATCAATATGGACCAGTTGCTAAAGTGGCAAGCAGGTCTTGGCGGAGAATCCGGTGTCGCTCCTATCAACGTATCGACTACTCTTATTGCTGCTTCGGATTGGGTTCCTCCAGATGGTTTCCATGCTCGTATGTTCACGGCTTCGGGTGGTACAAAGCTATATGTTGATTGGAGTGATGGAACTCTCAGCTTGACTAATTTTGTTCTCCCGGTTGAGCCGATGATGCCTTATTGGAATATTGCAAAGATATACCATGCAACTACAGATGCCACAGACCTTATTGCATGGCCAGCTATTCAAGGATAAACGATGGCTTACCCAAATTACAAAAGCACTCACGTTCTTGAAGCATACAATAGGCTAATAGAGCAATTTAAGAACAAACCTATTCTTAACGCGCTATTAGCTATTTATGTTGAGAAGTTTCAAGAGATCGAAGACGTATTCTCTGATATTTACGACGCTCAACTTCTCGCTTCTGCAACAGGAAGTGCTTTGTATGAGATAGGCAACATCGAAGGCATCACGATGACCAGCATAAGTGATGCTGCTTATCGGGCCATAATTGAACAAGTTCAGTTTACAAACAACAGTAGTGGAGACTTGAATACAATCTTAGAGTTCATTGCTTTGTTTGGTACGTACACTTATTTAAACATTGTTTTCGGTGGAGCTATTTTACGAATAGACACAGATATTGTCTTGAGCATAACAGAATTAGCTTTTTTTAAGTTTATACAAAACATGCTTGCTGCGGGGATAGGGTTGCAACTTTCTTTAGGCGGAAGCAGTGTCTTTATGTATCGGTCTGTCGGAGGCACCCCCCCTGCCTTTGCCGGAACTTTTGGGGTTGGTAAGTATGCTTCTTATTTAACTGCATAGGAGTTTTTATGTCTGTGACTAAACCAACGGCCCTTGAGTGGGCTTCGAGTAGTAATGGCGCTGATTCAAAGGCGGCTGTACCGTCTTCTGGAAGAAAGTCTAATGGGTATGATGGTAGTACCTTTCCTGAATTTACTTATGAGAATTGGTACAAGCGTCAAACTATGCTTTGGCAGCAATGGTTAGATCAACAGGAACAATACAGCACTGCCGGAGTTTCTGCTTTATTGGGAACGAGCGGGTCTTTTAATGCTACTTTTAACAGTGCTGTGGTGGTTTCTTTTAACTATATAAAATATGCTTCTGGATTAGTTAGAATATGGTGGCCCAATATAACAGGTCTTGTTTCTGATACCATAAACCAATCTACGGCAGATGTTCTTACAACCCCTGTTTTGCTTCCTTCTGCAACAAGGAATTTTCCTGTGTGTTTAGGTTTATCTTCCCCCGAATTAGGGGTTATCCGATTTACAAACCAAACATCTCTTGTTGGAAAGATTTATATTAGTTCTTTACTGGTGCACAATTTTACAGAGGTTGGTGCAGGAATAATAGAATATTTTATATGAGCCTCTTTCGTCATCACACCAAATTTATCATCCGCGAAATAGGCTATGCGCTGATATTTATCGCGTGCATCGCGGCATTGTCCGGGGCCGTGGTGCTGCTTTACGCGGTCCTGAATGCCGGGTTGAAATGGCGTAACATTACAAATTTTATTATGGGGCTATTATGAAAAAAATAATTTTAATTCTAATTTTGGCGCTGGCAGGAATGGCAGGGGCGACGACTTACTACTGTGATTTTGCTGGCGGGTCTGACGCGGCGGCAGGAACGAGCACAGGTGCCGCGTGGAAGCACTGTCCTGGGATGCAAAGCAGAACCGGCAATGTCGCGTCGTATGCATGGCACGACAGGGATACATTTAAATTCAAGGGCGGCGTGACATGGGACAGTTCGTGTTTCCCAGACACGATAAATACAGGCACATACAGCGGGGGACACTACGTTTTTCGATCCGATTCTTCGTGGTACACTGGCGGGTCGTTTGCACTTCCTATTTTTGATCTTATGTTAAAACCAACAAAGGTTGTTTTTTCCTGCTGGTACCATCCCGATGTTAAGTTTGATGGGTTTGAAATTACTCATGCAAAATGCAATAATGGTTCCGATGCATCGGATATATTTTATTTTGCCGCAGAGGATACGCAAACGTTAAATAATATTTACGTGCACGATTTTCATCCGCCAACGGGGTATTTTGCTGATATGAATTTGGTGACATTTAATAGTTGCTCAAAGGGGACAGTGGCCTATTGCCGTTTTATGGGGTTGGACAGCGGGGGGAGTGGGCCAATTACAATAGGGAGCGGAAGCACCTATAAAATGCTGCATAATACAATCGATCACGTCAATCAGGGGTTTTTAATTTCCGGCACGACCAGCCAAAATGTTGAAATAGCATATAACACCATAACTCGGATTTATGCGTTTCATTACGATTCATTGGCGCATACAAATGCAATTTTTGTTTATAGTCCTGGTGGAGCAACCTGTGGCGGGACAATACATCATAATATCTTACACGACTGTATAACGATGGGACTATGGTCTAATGGCGGAAACTGGATGTTTTACGATAATGTTATTTACAATTGGAGCATTGTACAGCCAATGGCGTGGGAAAACACGGTTGATTGTCCAACTTGTTCCCTGCGGGTTTTTAATAATTATATTGCCAGCGGAGGTTTTTTTGTTGTTTCCAGAGGCACAAAAACGGGATATTTAGAAATTAGGAACAATGTGCTTCCCGCAATCTACATATCTGATACCATCACAAAAACGATTATAAATAATAACCTATATTTAGGACAGGACTCTACGACCACGGCAAATTATATTGGAGTACAATTAGGAAATGCGGCATGGGTTTATTACACGCCAGCAGTGGCGCGGGCGGCAGGATGGGATACGGCCAGTTATTGGAGTACAACTCCGCACCTTGCAACCAATGGGCAAGACTCCGTCAATTCGGTCACGGTTGGACGGGCTAAAACAGAAACAGCATGGTTTACAACAGATATTTTAGGAAACAGCCGAGGAACATCTGGTTGGGATATTGGGGCTTATCAATATGGCGGAGCGGCACCTCCAACGACAGATACGCTCACTTATGCAAAGGCGACTATTCACAGAGGACAATCTGCCTCTTTGTCTCCCTCAAAACTTGTGGGAACCCCAACCGCTATTGGCTTTGTTCATAACGGTGCAATTCCCGGAATGACAATAAACCCGGCGACAGGAGTTATATCGGGTACGCCTACGATCAAGGGAACAAGATACGTTTTAATTTATGGGAGTTTCTAAAATGAAAAAGATTTTGTTTTTGGTGTTTGTCCTGGCTCTCTCCGTGTCCACACAGGCTGCGTTCTCTCTTGTAACGGCATCGAAAGATAGCGCGATGTATGATGGCATGGTATTTGATAGCATAGCCTGTAGTTATCGACAAAACGTGAGCGCGGGTAATCTGTTAACATGCGCAGTATGCAGTAATTTTAACGGTGCTCCCACTGTCAGTGACAATATAGGGACCGGTCAATCCTGGACGCTTGCGTATTATATGTGGGACCCCACAGCGGCGGAGGGGCTGAGCATATTTTATAAGATAAATACTCAGGCGTCAACAGGAACAAATAGAACGGTCGGGGCAAGATGGGCCTCGAATATCGGGTATTTACGAATGAATATTGAGGAATGGGCAGGAGGCGGCACGGTAACATTTGACGCACTAAGTAAGGATACAGGCAGAGCAACTTTTACGGCAGGAACAAACGCAGTGACCACCTATAAAACCTTGACCCCGACAGGTAACGGCAGCTTGCTCTATTGCGCGTATATGGGCCTGAATGTCCAGGAACCCGCTTGTACGCCTGGAACAGATTTTACGCTCGCCCAGGTAAATCCAACTGGAACAGCGTATAATTTAGGATCGGAGTACTACGTACAATCAACAGCCGGTGCCCACTATGGAACGTGGACGAATCCAGTAACGCAGGCCTATTCCGTTATGCTTGTTGTTTTTAAATCAACCCCTCTTGTCACCACCTACGACACCTGTTTTACTCTGGCATCCCACGGCGCAATTTCTCCGACAAAAAACGCGGATAGCTCCAATAATGCTAACCACACCATGACCAATACGGCGTCGGGATATACTGGATATTCGCTGGTAGTTTGGCGTTCAAAGGGTAAGCATGTTATTTTTACGGATTCGACCAGTGCAACTTGTACCTATACATTTTCTCAAAACGACACGATCTATGATTCTCTGCTCGCCCTTCCAGCAGTTCCAATCCTCGGGAACTATAATCAATCTTTTATCGTTGGGGTTGCCGTAGACAGCACAATTCACCCCGACACAGTTGCCAATACAGGCGGTACGGTTACGACATGGACTGCCCTTCCGGCGCTTCCTGCAGGATTAGGCTTCCGCAGCGACGGCGTGATCTACGGCACTCCCTCGGTGGTTACAACGGGGGACAGTACGGCGGATACCATTGTTGGAACAAATGCCGGAGGTCTGGACTCGACATATGTTTGGATCAAAGTTTATCCGTCAGGGACAAAACTATTTACCGATACTGTTATAGTGGACAGCCTTGGAACCTACACGCTCTATGCTTATGCCGGGACCGGTGGAACCGTGCGCCATGCGAGTACAGCCGATAGCCTGAGCCATGTTTTTAAGGACACGGCGGATGCGGCAACCAAGTATATATTTAATGCCTGGACACTTCGAGGGACCGGAACCATTACCAGCAATCTCGCGGCAGGGACTTTCCGATTGCTTGGCAACGACACGGCTGACGCGAGTTTTACTTATAGCTACGTGACTCCAACATATACCGTGACCATTGTTAATGATCCAACGCACCCGGGCACGATCAGCCCGATCAGCGGGTCAGGCCTCGACTCCGGGGCCATGACCAAATTCACCTTTACGCATCCGGCAGGGTATTACCTTTCTGGCGTGGTTGCAAGTGGTGGCGCGCACCTTAACGCAACCGCGGACTCGTTCTATCTGAGCGCCAATGGAACGCTGACCTTTTCGGATACAATAGGGCATTACCTGATGACCAATGCCGCAACAAATGGCACATTCACCCCGGCGTCCGGCTTGCAGGATAGTGGAGCAACATTTACGATTACCGCAACTCCGGCAGCGCACTACGCTTTTACCAACTGGACTGTAACGGGGGGCGCTGTAGTAACGAGTTCGACTAGTATTTTGACCATGGCCTACATGACCGGGACCGGCACGATCACGGCCAATTTCCACGGCATACAATATACGCTCACGATGGCCGCTTCTGGGCCCGGTACGATTACTCCGGTGCCAGGAGCGGTATTACTCGACACAGCGGTTCGGCAGACCATTCACGGTACTCCTACAAGCGCCTGGGACACTCTGGCGCACTGGACCGGCACGGCAGGAATACACTTTAGTGCGGATTCCTCCGCTTGCTCCCTGAGCACCTCCGGGACCGCTACGGCACTATTTGGCATGAGGGCTGCTACGGTTCCCACGCAAACATCACCAGCCCAGGGAGACACGCTTAAAAGCAAGACCAAAGTTTTTACGTGGAGCGCCCAGGCAACAACCGACAGCGCATTTATTTTAGGACTTTCCACTGATTCTACAACGTTTACGTTTGACACGGTAACGACAAATTCAAAGAGTAAAACACTCAGCGATAGCACAAAATATTTCTGGAAAGTCAAGGGCGGGAATCCCGGTGGATGGAGTGCATACTCAACAGTGCTGAGATTTAGGACAGCAGCCCCGGCGAGCGGGGGGTTTACAGGTTGGGGTTTATTTGGCCTTATGGGGGTTGGTGTAGCGGCTGGTTTAGGTAAAATGTTCTTTGGTCAAAAAAGGAGGTCGTAATGGAACACTTCGTTGTTCAAGAGTTCGTCCCACCGGAAGTCTATGAAAAAACAGGTGAGGCTTCTATTCAACTAATTAATCCTGCCATGACTGCTTTTATTCAAGCAATAAGGGAAGATTTAGGTAAACCAATAACCATCAATAACTGGCATAAAGGAGGACCATTCAAGTACCGTGGGTTTAGGCCAGAAGGTTGTGGTGTAGGGGCCGGGCATAGCGCCCACTTATCTGGTAAAGCCCTTGACTTCGATGTCGAAGGTTCTTCGGCAGATACTATAAGAGAATACCTGGTAGCCAATAAAAACAAATACCAAATGATAACAAGATTAGAGGATGCAGTAAATTGGGTACATGCGGATTGTCTTCCTATAGGGAATCTTTCTCGTATACACATTTTCGCACCCTAATAAAAAGACAAGTAGGGCCGACCTCCACTACTTGTCCCACTGAGAACCCCTCTGGCTTTTCGTAATAAAGCTATGGGTTCTCTTTATTTAGTAAATGACGCTCCCGTTTTTATCCTTTGAATGCAAATTACGGTCGTTTAACTTGGCTGCTATAAAACCAAGAATAAAGAAAAAAGCAGCATTAAAAGAATAAATAAAAAGCTGGCTATTTCCCCACATTTTATCTGCAACAAACAAATATACCATAGGCAGAACAGCCACAAAAAATAAAAAGATACCTGCCCAAAAACACACTTTGTAGATCATTTAAAACACTCCTTCTTTAATTAAAACAAGTTCTCCAATTACTTGGTGTACACAAGTCCGCAAGCTTAGTTTTATCCCGCAATACGGAAATGATTTTATCATCTATGGTCCCCGGTGCTTTCAAATAAACATATGTGACCGGCTCAGTTTGTCCGATTCGATGTATTCGGTCTTGGGTTTGATGGTGGATATTATTATCAAAATCATAGCTAAAATAAATAGCAGTAGTAATGGCGGTAAAATTATTGCCATAACCACCAGTTTTATCATTAGCGACAAGATAGTTAAGACCGCTGACCTCACCACCCCTTTTAAAAACTGTTTTGGCTTTCTCTCTGTCTTCATTGCTTGTCCCTCCGTGGTATGTTAAGAACGATTGAGCGCCGTATTTGTCTTTGAGAAACTCAGCTATAGCGTCAACGTCCGGTCGGAAAGACGTCCAAATCACCACTCTCCCCTGTGCTTCGTCTAAAAGATCAGATAGTGCTTTTAGGCGATTGGCAGGGAGTTTGTGGAATACTTTGTCGTCATCGGTTATGTGCCCACAGACCAATTGATGTAGACGGAGCATCTTTGTTAAAGCTATTTTTACTGAGACTATGGGGTTGCTACCAGATTCATTTTCCACTTCTGTCATTAATCGTTTTGATAGTTCCTTATACATTCGTTCTTGTTCTGGTGTGAGGTCAACGTTGTATTCCATATAAGTCTTTTTTGGCAGGTCAAGACAATCCTCTTTCTTGACAATGAAAGCTACTTGAGATATTGCTTGTTTAAGGGAGTCCAGGTTCCTGTATCCGTTCACCACTTTAAACGACCGTAGAACCCCTCCCCGTTGTATTTTTAGTTCTTCCAGGTTGGCATATTGCGCTCTGAAAGCGTAGTAAGAGGTAAAACCAAGGATGCCGTTGCTTAAGAACTGGAATTGTGCCCAGGAGTCCGTGGGCCGGTTATCCAAGCAGGAGCCGGTTAGAATCCTTCTGGCCTTAGCTACTGACCCTATCTTCCATGCAGCTTTCGTTCGTGCTGCCTTGGGGTTCGCTATGGTTGTGGATTCATCTACAATGGCAAGGGTGTTGTGAGACTTGGTGAAATTGAAAGCAGCCTCAAAGCCTTTAGGAAAAGCTATAGCTTCAATGTTCATAAGAAAGAACTTCAAACACATTTCCCGTGAAGTAATGGCTTCGTTCATTTCCTTCCCTTCGTGGACTTTGTTTTTAGAAGACCAAACACCAACAGTTCTTTTAATATGATCAGGAAGGTGCTCCTCTATTGCTTGTTTCCAATTTGTATAAGAGCCGTTGTTTCCAAACACCATTACGGCATTTATCCAGCCATTGTCGTACATATAGGCAGCAGTATCAAGAGCAACTTTTGTTTTCCCGGTCCCCATATCCATAAGAAGGCCGTAGTTCTTTTGCTTCTTACTACCTTCCCAACAAGCAAGTTGGTGTTGATAAGGAGTTGTTTTGAATTTATAAGAGTCCATTTTTCTTTCTTCTTTCAACAAGAGCATCTTTTGTAAGGGCCTCTATTCCCACTAGGCCTTCTGTGTATTTGGTGTATTTGGTGTATATTAGTTTATTTTCTTTTACTACTACACAAGATACACAAGGGGTTTCATTAGGTAAACAAATGTTAAAAACACAACCTTTTGTGCATCGGTTTATTGAGTGTTTCATGTTTCCTCTAATTAAGACAAATGCCCCAAGCCCTTGAACCAACTAAGAAACCATTCTTTGTAACTATGTAATCTGATATTTGTTGAAAATCCATTTTAACCCCCTATATTGAAAAATAACAGTTTGTTTGTTCTTGAACTATGTAAAGATTCTTTTTTGCTCTTGTAACACCCACATAAAATACTCGTGCTTCATCATCGTAATTAGTCATCATGCTATTATAAGTTCTTTTTGAAAGGTCAGTGAACAACACCACATTTTCACTTTCCCCTCCTTTAGCCCCATGAATAGTCGATACTGTTATCCTGGGCTTTGTCACAAACGACCCTCCACGTTTACGGACGGCCAGGAAATATTCCCGATCCTCCATGCTGATTTTATCAAGTGCCTCGAACCACGGACGGTGTTTATTCTTTTCAATATCCTTACTTGACATATAACTCAGGACATCTTTCTTATCATTATCATTTACAAGACCTCCTTTACGAAGCTTCTCCCAATTCAAAGCAGCATCCAAAGCGTTTTCTGTGTGGTAGTCTTTCCACCGGCTTAAGTAAGTATAACCACTGAACCTGAGAAAATCAGTGATTTCTTTTATCATATACAAGTTACGAACAAGAACAAGCCACTCACCTGTTGAGAAGTCAAGGTCGTCTATGCCTGACACATACTCCACAAACCCCGGTTCTTTCGTAGGAGCATAGGTCTTGGGCACCCGGCCTTTTATTTCCTTGACTAATGTGCTTGCTATGTTGAACACGGCCTGGGGCACCCGGTAGCTTTGCGTAAGGACAGTGGTTTTGTTAGTTGCCGCCAAACCCATGAAATATTCGATGTCAGCCCCGGACCAGCGGAAAATAGCCTGATCGTCATCCCCTGCTACATGCGTTATTCCAGAACTCTCCGATAGCCTCTCAAGGATTTTCCACTGTAGAAGGCATAAATCTTGGGCTTCGTCAACGAAAAGCACGTCTAATTCCGGCATAACCCCTTGCTCATTGAACCGAGTGAGCATGTCCGTAAAATCATACAGGCAATTTACTTTTTTATATTTTTCATAAGTTTCTTTGAACAACAACAAAGTATAGTAGTCAAAGTCAAGTGTTTCTTTTTTGTAAGTGATTTCCAAATCTTCACAACGCATACGTGACAAAGACTCTAAGAACACAAGCTGATCTCCAATACTTAAATCCTCTATAGAGTACTCCAACCCACTTTTACCTTTTATTGGTACTCCTATCAAATCCCCCACTTCCATATAGTTCGACTTCTCTACTACACTTGCTTTCATCATACTTAATTGATAAAAGGCCATAGAATGAATTGTACGGAAATAGTTAAAGTAGTCTTTATCTTGTTTAAACTTTATTGAAGCACGGGTCTTGGCTTCTTCCACGGACTTCTTTGTAAAAGACACAAACCCTATTCTTTGTGGGTCAACACCTTTTGACAAGTATTGATCTATCAAATTTAAAAGTTCCGTGGTCTTTCCTGTTCCGGGAGGGCCTACTATTACGTTGGTGTTTTTCATAAGATGTTTTTATCCTCAATATCGGGTACTTTATATTTTTCTTCTTTCAATCTATTAAACCTTGGAAACTTCCATATTTGTCTACTGACCCCTTTTATACTTACTGGTTGGTGCTTCCCTCCATCTTCCTGTAATATAGAAGCAATGTTTTGTATCTTAAATTCCTTGAACCTAATGCGTTCAAGATAAGAATAAAAGTCCGATAACCTAAACCAATGATAATCCTCGTCAGTCCATGCTTTTCCCCGAAGTATTTCTTCTTTGTCTCTTGCCTGGACATTAGAAGTACAAAACTTTTCAAGATGCTCGAACAACAGCCCTTTTAAAGAAGCGTCTTTAGGAACAGCCAAGACTTCCACTTCTGACATCAACTCCTGAATGGTCATTTGCCATTGTTCTTTGGACATTACTACCGGGATAACGTTCAATGACTCCATGCAGCGCCGTTGAAAGTTTGCTTGCTTCTGTAAATCCTCAGTTGTCAACTCCAATCGCCCCATACCAACAACCTCAACAAACCAAATCGGAGGCTCTGTGTCGTACTTCTTCAAGTCCCTTAGAACAACATGACCTGATTCCCCACCTATTCCGAACTCTCTCTGTATACATATTGCCCTGTTGCAATAGTTTTTTAACGGAGACCTTGAGCAACCATAACGATACCCTTTTTTTCTTATGCTGTTTATGATTAAAGTCAACTCCTCCTCTGGTATAGGAGGAACGACTGAGTTTGCATTGTAATCTTTAAGTGTTATTGGCCAACCGTCTTCATCTTTTTTTCTTAAATACAAACCAAGCTGAAATAAAGACAGGTTCCTAATCCCAATCTTAAACCCCTGAGAGACCATATTCTGTAGGCAAGGAGGGCCGTCTTCAACGGATATATCCCCAATAATAGAAAATGCTTCAAACTCTTTTAACGTCCATCTTTTATTGTTTACAACCGTGAAAAAGTCTTCGATTAGTAGTTGCTTTGCATCAACAGAATAAGCGTATCTTTCAGTATTGGGCTCATCAAAATAAGGAAGGTTTATCCAGCTTCCAACATCCCCTCTGTCGGACATCAAAGATGTTTGTTTTGGGAAAATCTCACAAGAACCAAAACCAAGATAAGAGGCCATCATTTGCAGTTTACTTTGCATGAGGCTTGCGGGGATTTCTTCTCTTACAAAACAATACAGGTGTAGACCCCCGCTCTTGGTCCGGCAGGGAACCAACGGAAACCCCTCCCTGCTTATTCTATAAATAACTTTCTTTATGTCAAGACCTTTATAAACATCGATGTCTATAGCCCCAAAAATACAAGTAGCATTGTCCGTGATTGGGACTATGCCAAGACCTGTGACCCCTGATAGATGCCGGTCCCAAACTTCATCGGTTATTCGCTTAGATATAGTGTTCGCTTGTCCTGTAAACTTTTCTCCTTCTACTCCTTCTCCTTTCAACTGATACTGGCCATAGGCCCGTTGTAAACCTGAGAATATTTCTTTGAAAGGAGTTAAGTATTGATTCATTTTATACCTGAAAATTATTCAAGAGTTTCTTTGAACTGGTCACATACGCAAGTAACTTCCACTTTGTTTCCTACTCTATCACATCGTAGTTGATAGGTCACTCCATCGGACGTTGAGTGCTCACAAAGTAAACAACAGTCCGCCGCTCTGTAACGATAGGTTCTTTTATAATCTGGCATATTTCTCCTTTGAAAAAATGAGCCGGTCTTTCCCGGCTGTCAAAGGGTCGTCAATTAGGCCCATAGACGCGACATTACTCGCACAGGGTTTTTGGCCCCGCTCTTTAGAAGTGTTCCGCCGCTTTAGATGTATCGACACCAACAACCCCATCCGATTCAACTGGGACAGCGGACTTGACCGCTCCGCTGGTAACATCGGAATAGAACTTCTTGGCATCCTGGTACAGTTCAGCGTTCTTTGGGTCTTGGGCATAAAGAATTGGGCTTCCAACTATGTAACCATACCACGAACCACGGTCATTACTCTCCTCAACCGCACTAATAGCGTAAGAGTGCGAATACATCGGGGGAGTGAACTTCCGACCTTTGTAACTGACTTGCAGACTTAACATCTGCGAAAGCCAATTACGGCTCTTTTTAAGCTGCGTACTGGTCATGGAAAGAACAATCCGCTCAAACCCACCGTCTTCTTTTACAAGAAGGCACCAGTGCTTGGCCGTAGGGACAACGAGATTGCCATTAGGCAATACATCAACGTTCTTCTCATTTTTCTTTGTGCCATTGAGAATGGCACTATCGATATATTCCTTGACAAACCCACCCCCTTGTTCCCTGGGCACCCACTCAATATAAACCTTCTGGAAAGCGCAGGGGATTACGGTGATGTGGTCCTTATACCGAGCATGGGTCACTGTATTGTAGAACTCCCCGGCAACTGCTCCGGGTATCTTCGTAGGGCCATGACACTGAGGGCTATTGGACTGTAGCACCCGGATAAACGGAATGGCTATATCTTCCGGGCGAACGTTCTCAAACCCGCTTTGCCCCAAATCCTCCATAAACCCCTGCTCCGCTGGTAGTCCGGCAGGGGCCTGTACTGCAACAGCTTTTTTAGTGTCCATGTCGGACGCTCCTTTTTTGTTTGTTTTGTTGTTCATACGACTCTTCTTTCTTTTAAAGGTTACTTAACTTTTGTTGACCGTAAAGGATACACTTTAAACAACTCTTTAGGGAAATCCGCTCCTGATTCAATTTGTTCTTTTACAAATGAATAAAGGGTTTGTGGGTGGACGTAGGTTTTGTCTTTGTAAAGCAACCCCAATTTTTCTAAAAGTTTTGTGAGGGTTTCATGGGCTTTTGATTCTCCTTTCTTTATGTCAGCCTCTACTTTGTGTTTAATGATGCTTTCGTGTCCATTGTCCTTTAACCAAGAGAAGCAGTTATCGGAATTTTCCTCAGTGATCGAAGCCGTATACTTGAGATTCACTTCCACTGTACGGCCATCTTGTAGTGTAAACTTCTTCATCCCCAATTCGTCAAATAGGTCGGGGATCAGTAGGTTGTTGTATTGAGCGAAATCCTCATTGGCCTTAGACAACTCCTCAGTGGCTTTTGCAATTCGGTCCTGGGCTTTGTCCATTTTTTCAAGAAGATCGGACAATTCTGAGAGTTTTTCGGTCTTGGGGATTTCCTTTACAACCGACTCACTGTCTTCCATCATTTCATCCATAAAAACAGAGTTCTTAGGGAGGTTTTCTATAACCACTTTACTTGCTTTAGCTACTTCTTCACTATAATTAAAAGCTTTCTTTGACATACTTTTCTTCTTTCTCGAAAAGGTTTATTGATATAGGGAAATAAGCCGATGTTTGTCTGTCCCATTTCAACAGGTTCGCCCGTCCTTGGTTCCATTTACAAGCTGTAGCTACTGCAATACCTATACAAACAGGGTCCCCAATAAGAACAAGGTAATCATCATCGCAAAAATCAGAAAGCTTTGCGTCAATCTGTCTGGTTGCTTGACCAGCACTAAAAGAAATCTGCAATCCGGGAGGAAGAAGAACCTCTATTTTACCGTATTTTTCTGCGGGGAGAATGTTCTTCCCTTGCTGTTCTTGAACAACATAGACAGTGGCCATTGGCTCTTCTTTCTTTTAAAGTAATCTTCCTTGACACATCCAATGATATTTTAAAACTTCTTTAATGCTCAAAATGAGTGTACCCCAATTAAAACCAATCTTGTTTTTTTCTGATCCCCAGATTGGAGGTATAGGCAGGTATTCTATCCTGCTTTCCATATTCCTTGCACAATAAGCTAAGATACGCTCCTTGTACCTAACAAGCACAATAACACACGCCCCTTGTTTAACCCTCCTATTATGCCACACAACTTGTTCGGGACGCAAAAGTTTTTCTACCGAGCGTTCTTTTCCTTTGTTGTCACAGACTTTTAGCTCTACCCAATAGTCAATGCCACAAGAGCCGCTAATATCAGGCATCCCATTATCCGCCGTATTTTCAACACGAGAAACATCGCCCGGAAGGTGGGGTTTGATTAACTTCCAAAACTTCTGTTCTGTCAAGTTCATAGGTTCTTCTTTCTTTTTCGTCTTATTAAACTAATTGATGCCAAAACTAAAAGCAATTGAAAACGGTTGTGTTACTGCCCGAAGTGCCGGGCTATATAATCGTATGTTAACTTTGCATAATGTTCAGTTACGTTTCCGAACAATACGTTTTCCGGTGACAGTGGTGCCGCTTTTAAATATTTCAAAACTGTTTTCCATCCCGGCATTTCGCGGCTAACGCTGTTGGTGGATGTGCCTGCCGACTCTTTGTTTTTTGCGGGCGCGTCTTCTGTTTCAATCCAGGAGTGCTCTGTTATCATACATCCAACCATGTCCCGACCCATAAAAAACTCCGCCTCTGCTTTTGACTCATAATGCCGCGCCTTGGTCAGGTCTTGCGTCCACCGCTTAGAAGTATCCCAATATTTGTCTTGACCATATCTACGAACCCACCAGAATGGATTACCATCAATATTTTTTTCGATCATCCAAAATGTTTTATTTGTCATTTTTTCTCCTGCGCCCGCTTCCAGTATGGTTCGGCAGGCATTTACCCCAACGTGTGACAAATTGCCCGAAGTATTTAAACGCGCTCGAACCATTGACAACCTGGATGTGTCGCGCAGTCCCATGAACATTGAAACTGATCCTTACAATCGCTACGTTTAAATATTTTGGGCTTTGGCTGTTGCACGGGGCGCTTCGCCCGAACTGTTTTGCGGCGCTCCGCTTTCTGAGAATCCATGAAATCTGCTACTTCCCTGAGACAATCGGAAGTCCACTCTGTTAAATCGGTAAAGGATAAAAACACGATAGACCTTTTAAAAACTTCACCCCTCGGATGGATACTTCCGATTTCAGTATTGCCCCGATTGGAAATAGTTACTACTTTATTTGGGCGTTGTTTGAACTTCAATAATTTCATGGATTCTCTTTCTTAAATGGTCGCCGCAAAATTGCGTGTAACGTTCGCTAAACGGCTTCAAGTACCGCTATGACCGCACTTAAGTTATATAAAGCTCCGTCGCGTTCGTCTGATCCGCAATTGTGGGATAACGAATCTAAAGCATCTTTAAGTAAAGGTATTTGAGCCTTTAGCTGTTGGCTGCGCCCGTCTTCGGGCGGAACTGTAGCGGCCAACTTGGCTTTTACCGAGGCACGAAGAAATGTATTTTCATCAAGCAATCGATTGTTTATTCCGTCCAGTTGCCCAAAAGCTTTTGCCGCTTTTGCCAATTCTGCATATAGATCTTCAATGCTCGACATTTTTGCGCCTCCTATAAAATTTGATCTTGGCCGCTATTGCAGCCGACGTTTACGAAACGGGCGAAGTGCCGGTTTCGGCATTTAGGCTCTCGACCAAATTCTTGGCCGCGCTCTCGATTTCTCGAAACTGCTCGATCCCAGACCAAGGCGAGGTCGAAGATTCAGGATGCCTTTCGCACCACGCGGCCAACTTCTTTACTATGTCGAGAGCCGGTGCCCTTTCGTTGTTGGTGGATGTAAATTTTTGCTCCGCAGCGTCCGTGGCCGCTTGCCAGCACGCGCGGTAATCTACGAATGCACCACAGTATTCCCACCCTTCGACATACCACCATTCCATAAATGTTTTAGCGGTCACCTATAACCCCTGTTTCAAAAATTTATTTACACCAACGTGCGCTAAACTGTTGATCGTTTGCCCGTACCGTGACACGTTTGACACTCAGTCCCAACAGGGTATCCAAAAGCATCATCCATCCAGCCGTTCCCGTTACAGATAGGACAAATGTCAACATTTAGCTGTTGGCCGACAGTTTGCGCCTGCTCCGCTTCTGCCTGCGCGGCCTCTTGTTCTGCCGCATAAGCTTGGCATTCTGCTTCTGCTTGGCCACGAGCGTTACATTCTGCGTTGTACTCATCCTGTGCCGCTTGCTGGCAAGCCATTTCGTAAGCACCACCATCATCTTCACCGCACGGATACATTTTTATTCCTTTCTTGGCCGCGCCTTTGATATGGTCAGGCGCAAATTTTGGCCAACGGATGATAAATGGTGAAGTAACGTACTCGTTATTTAGGCTCTGCGCCACCATTTATTTGTTGGGCGATTTGCCCGTTTTACTCCGATGTTTCCAGCGGCGCGATTATTTTTTTCATTTCTGTAATTACTCGTTCGATAGGGGCTACAATCCAAGAATCTCGATACAGGCGCGTGGCCTCTTTAATCTCGGCGCTATGCGTAGAATTAATCATTTTTGCTGCTTTCAAAGCTTCGTTAAGTTCCCGCAAAGCCGCTCTTATTTTTTTCTTTCCAAATTGCATTTCGCGCCGCCTTTCAAATATCGGTTTTTAAAACGGGCATTTCGCCCAACTATATCAATGACGTAACATATTTCGATAGTGGTAGATTGTGTTTCTTTGCGTATTTTATAGCAGAGGTCCAATCTACTTCGGTGTTGTGTATTGCTCCTGGGTAAATTAGCAAAATACCAAATTTCAAAAGCATGTCCGACATAGCAGAGGCCGATCCCCTTGGTTGTCTGGTAAGTTCACTTGTCAATATTTCCTTGTAATTAAGAGACTCTTTTTGAGCAATTTCCCAAACCCTGTCTTCTGTGTATGTATTGTGTGCTTTTTTCATGTGTTTAATATAACTATTGGAATAGTGGTTAGCAAGAACTATTTTATCAATTCCACTTTTTCACAATGACCCCAATCCTTGCCTAAATCAACATCGACCTTTAAAGGAACGGTGAGTTTAAGATAATCCGCTGTCTCATGTACCATTATGTCATGGACTATCTTTGCATCTGATCTTGACTTAAAAGAATAATCATTTTCATCATGTACCGTCAAGTGAGGAACAAAACCTGCACGTCTACAAAGCACCAAAGCAACCTTGATCATGTCCGCGCTTGATCCTTGTACAACTGAATTAAGAGCTTTGTGCAAAAAGTATCGTTGTATGGGTCTACCAAAAGTTTTTAAAGCCTCATCGTACTTTTTTGGCACAAGCCCTTGCGTCCATTTCGGTGGACCCCAAAGATCGAAATGCCTTCTTCGACCAAGAAGCGTTTTCACATACCCTCGGCTTGCAGCCAATCGTGATGCCGCCTTTGTCAACTCCCCCACATAAGGAAGAGCAGCGTGATACTTGTCAAAAAGAGCATAAGCTTCGTTTAAAGATATTCCTAACTTCTCAGCAAGCTTCTTTTTCCCCATACCATAAGTCAAACCAAGGTTAATAATTTTTGCTGGTTTACGTTCAATAGAAGCCATGTCAGCGGTCATCTGGTGATAGTCTGTATCGTTATTATCAAGGAATTTTTGCCTTGCTTCTTCGGCACCTTTAAACCCACTGACATATCCATAATGAATAGTGACCCGTGGTTCTTGTTGATTATAGTCACAAACCCCTAACTCACAGCCTTCTTCCGGTATAATAAGACCACGGACTATTTCAGCCATTCTTTCATTACGGGCAGGGAATTGTTGCGCATTAGGGTTAGAAGACGAAAACCTTCCTGCAACCGTGCCATGACTATCATTTTTAACTTGCCAAAATTGAGGGTGAATACGACCGTGGACATTTAAGTCTATGATTTTTTTCCTTATAAACACGCTTCCAGAACGATCCAATGAACGGGCCTCGGCAATCATCTTCAAGAAGTCACTATCACTTGATAAAAGCCATTCCGACTGAAAGGTTGGGTTGCCTTTAGTGGTAAGGCCAAATGGAAGGCCAAGCTTCTTACAAGCTTCTTCAATACTGTCTCCCGACCAAATATCAAGGTCAAGTCCACACCGATTACGAAGTTTTTTCATCACCCCAATATACTCTTGTTCCAACAAATCAGCCGACCTATGAGCCTGTTCCACATCCACACGAACACCGAGCATTTGCATCTCAAATAGTAAGTCCAGAACCTCCGCTTCGAGTTCAAATAATTTCCAAAGGCCATCTGTTTCCAAAGCAACTTTTTGTTTTTCAAATATGCGTATAGGTAGGTCAGCGTCCTTCTCTCCATAGGCTCCAACATACCGGGCTGGTAAGTCTCGCAAACACCCCTTGACTTGTTGGACAACGCTTTCGTCCGGGTCTCCTTTGCCTTGTGGTTTAAATCCAAAAATAAACTTACCGCATTCCAAAAGCAGTCTGTGGTCTTTATGCTCATTAAGCCACTTGACACCGAGAGCATCCAATTTAAAAGTTGCTTGGTTTTCGTCAATAAGAGGTTCCGCAATTTGGACATCCCATTTAGGACCGGCAATATCCACACCAAGATCGCACTTAGCCCACACCATATCGTAAAGGATATTAGCACCAATTTTAGGGGTGTTATCATTTAATTGCTCCTTGAGCCATCGGACAGCGGCCTGGGGGTTGTCAACATTGTCTGATTCATGCCTAATAGGGTAATAGCCTTTAAAACCATCTTCCGTAGCGATAGAGAACCCAATAACATAACCGTCTTTACGTAAAGCCCCTGGGCCGTTTTCAAGCAAGTTTGGGTCATGGGTTTCAAGATCAAAGGACAATACTTTTGCCTTCCCTTTAAGAGTAGGGTAGTTGTTGGTTGGTCTCCAATCGGAGTTTACTAAAGATAAAAGGTTTTCGTTCATTAGGCTTTCATTCCATTCAATTTTAACATCAGATCAGATAAAGTGTTGGTTGCTTCTTGCTTCGCTTTTTCAGGGTTTTCTTGATAGTCTGAAAGATTTATCCTGTTGTTACTGTAAGAGTTGCTTTTATCTTTAAGGTAATATACATATGTGCTTTTAAGACTATCGAAATTTCCTTGTTGCCCAAGACAAATATCTAACTTTTCCTGTTTCATTCCACAATCTCCTTTAACATTGCTTCCAAGAGAATAAAGTAATTGATTATATCCCCAATCTTTTCTTCAATCACCTCAACGCTTGGGTGTTTTTTGTCCATGTTATCTACAATGTCAAAGACAGAGACAAGGTGTTTTGATAACATCCCCATCAAAGCCTTTTCTCTTGAAGTCCACAACATGGAAGCAGCCCGATTGAAATTGTGAAGCCGGTCCGTCTTAGTAGCATACTCCTTTGACTTCTTGCAAAGAATACGTTTGATCTCAGCACACCGATACTCAACCAACTCGTCAAATTTTTTGGGTAACATAACTCATCCTTTCGTGTTTTTGTGTGTTATAGCAGCATCAATAGCCTTCTTGAGTTCGGGCCAACCTGTCAAGTTTTGTTCATCAAGCCACTCAATATAAGAGTATTTGTTAATATAGATCGTATAGAACGTGTCTCCTTTGTACTGGCCCCACGGCATTACAAAACTCCTCCAATCAAACGTCCCACATTCTTCTTTCTCCTCTTGCCAATTCTCAGGATGACAAGTTGCACAGTCATCCGCTCCACACATACAAGGACCGTTCATATTGCCCCCTTCATTGGATCACTACGTGGTTATTCATATTTTCTCCTTTGGATTCACAACCTCTATCATCTCTTGCGCTGTTAACCAAGTCCCTTCGACATTATGGCTACCGCAATCTTGGCAATACCCATGCACAATCTCAGGGTTTTCGTGAATAACTACATTTTTTACATTTTTATGTTTGCACCTCATTTGTTCCTCCACACATTGTCTACTATCATGTCCCTTATCCCTTTTCTAAAGATTTCTTCTTTGCAAAGAAAGGCTGCTGCCCCATTGACATATTGCGCGTTTTCTTGGTCAAAATACAATTGTGCAAACAAACAGATAATAGCTGCATAAAGTGGGGAACCACTCAAAGTACAAAGGCGCAAGGAATCATCATAACCAATTTGCAATTCATCCCCAGGAACTATGTATTTGGTGTTAATTGCTTGTACCTCGTGGGAAATTTTATACTTAAGATAAGCTTTACTTAACATTACTTAACCCTTCTGTCTATGTACCAAAAGGAACTGGCAAAGGCTTCATCAACCTTACACACAATCCAACCAGAAACATTCTCTATACCAACAAATAAAGCCCGAACAGTGAAATACCAAGCATGTGCCATCAATAAAACCACTATGCTAATGAAATACCACATCTTCTTTCTCCTTTAACGGGCTTAGAACCGTTTTGCCGCATTACAGGGAGTGCGCCTGTCCTCCCTGTCTTCTGCGTAGCCTGTATTACTTCATTAGTCCAAGACCTTTAAAGATATTGGATTTATGCCACGAGAAATTGTTCATCTTGTCACCGATACAAGAGAAATCTTTATCTAACTTGGCTTTGATTTCATCGGTAGTATACGTCAATTCCGTATTCGCTTTCTGTCCCTGGCCAATAAAGATTTCAAGCAGCAAGTTTGCCTGATAAGGCAAGGGTTTGCCGTTCTTGAGGCGAAGATCGGAGAAGGGCATTGCCGGAGCCACAAAGGTGAAGGTGTGCGTCATGCCCCTTCGGGGACCGGCCAAGAGGGCTGCTTTCTCTTTTTTGGTAAGCACGATAAGCGCCCGGAGGTCTTTTATCTCTGCGGTCAAGGCTTCGATTGTCATTTTATGGGCTTCAATAGCGTGGTCTTTGGTCAACACTTCCACGCTGTCCTCTGCATAAGCCACGGCAGGACGCTCCACGTAATTGCGTTTCTTCGGAGCTTCGGCAGGGGTAGGTTCTGCCTCACCCAAGGGGGTACTGGCCGCTTCATGCGTCCCAGGGCCGTTGTAATTCTGATCGACTTCAATAACTTCTTCTTCCATAGGTTCTTCCTTCTTCGGTTTTGAATTGTGAGACTTTTCTTTCGACTTCTTTGAACTCATAAAGACCTCCGGTTAATGTTTTGTAGATAAAAAATACTCTGCTCTTGCTCTTGTTTTATATGGTTGTCCGTTATTACTATGGGGTAGAGAAACTAACCCAAAATCTGTATTGGAAATTTTCTGTACCCTTCTCCATTCTTTTTGTTCCGGTGTAGGCCACTCACCAATACGCACTCCTTTCAAGGGCTTTGGGCCTGTAATATGTTTCCCTTTTAACGGCCTAATGGGTTTGTCCATGTCAGTGTCGCTTCCTTGTATACCTTGCAAGCTTGTTTAAAACAACTCAGACAAAGGTCTTTGGCCACTGATAAGATCGGCTCCCTATTAACAACGCTCACGCTCTTTACCTCTTGGAACGAGAACAACCTTTGTTCGTCCTTAAAGCATTCGTCACATTTCTTTTCTGAAATAGTCTCCATTACTTTCTCCTTTCTTTTAATACAACTCCTTAAATATCTTTCCGTACTTTACCATCCATTTTTCAATTTTAACAAAATCCTCAAAATCATGTGAAGCAGAGAACTTATCTACTTTCTCTATAAGACCATCGAAAAGATTTTTGAGGTCATGGACATTAAGTATACGGATTTTATCCAATACTTTTTGTATGTTTTGAACCTTCTCCTCACTTACGTCTTTGCCTTGTATGGCCCGATAGAACCACGATTGGGACATACGTAAATCTTCTCTATACCTGGAATAAAACTCTCCGGTATTGTTCCAACAAATCTTTTTTAACTCAGCAATTTCAAACTCTGTAAGGGATTCTGTGTTTTTCATGCTATTAAAGATAATTAACGCCTAAATACAAGTCAAGTAAAAAATTATTTTTTATTTATCTTTGATCACTCCTTCCCCATTTTAACCTTTACATAAAAGAAATCATTTCCTGAATCTATACGTGGCAGGGGGATAATCTCCGTGTTAGGGGCTATAGGGTGATAACACCCATGAAACCAACCGATTTCCAACGGACCGTACCGTAACCCTGCCCCTATGTCAAAATCCATGCGTATCGGATAATATTCTACGATACTGGAAGTTGACAGGGAGTACGAGGTCATTCCTCCTGTAATAAAACCTATCTTAAACAACCTGGCGGTAGCTTGGTAGTCAAAAACCCATGTATGGCTCACGTCAATATACTGGTGGTCAGTTGGTATCTCATACAAAGACATTGTGTGCCCTGGCATATAGCCAAGTTGAAGTACTCCCGACACGGTGATTGCAGCAAGAAGGTTCATGGTTTTTTCCCCCTAACCCCTCTAAAAAACCCACGTAAAACACCAGACACAACCAACACCAAGAAAATAACTCCCCCTACTAAAACCTTGCCGGAGTTTTTTAACGCTGCTCTTGCTTGGTTCCCCGCCATTTCAGCTGCAGTCTCAGCCCACTTTGACCCGCCAATTATTTTTTCTTCAAAAGTATCCATTTCACCCTCCTTTTTTCTATACAGATTTTTACACCATGTCTTTGAAATACTTTCCCGTGCAACCCAGGGGCGGCATAGGGTGAATCGGAGAAGACTTCTTCGGCTTTTTTGGATGGTCGAAGTAATCACTCTTATCGTTGAATAAAGTTCTCCGTTTCCTTCCTGATTGACTCCCAGGATCACGATTAAACGGCTTATTGTGCTCACGCATTTCTAACCCTCCTTTTTCTATACAGGTTTTCGTATACAGAATTTTAATATACACTTTTTACCGGCCTCTTGGCAAGACGGTCACTGGCCCGAAGGCAAGACGGTCACTGGCCTAAGGGCAAGCGGATCACTGGCCTAAGGGCAAGCGGATCACTGGCCTAAGGGCAAGCGGATCACTGGCCTAAGGGCAAGCGGATCACTGGCCTAAGGGCAAGCGGATC
>Ga0265323_10000104_pt1 | contig 48866 bp, 43 predicted proteins | sample 41225metaG_FD_193580 | JGI IMG/M metagenome (GOLD analysis project Ga0265323, IMG submission 193580) | Rhizosphere microbial communities from Carex aquatilis grown in University of Washington, Seatle, WA, United States - 4-12-25 metaG | ecosystem: Host-associated > Plants > Roots > Rhizosphere...
TGGACGGCTTAATAGATCCAGAGCGAAAGTTACCCGACCGCTGTGATCGCGGGCTCGCAGAATGGCTTCGTGGCAGCCCCGGAATTCGCTGGACAACCGCCGAGCGGGAGCTCTGCACAGGGGTTAAGGGGTCAGTCCGCTAATCTTATGGTTTGCCAGTGGACTGATTGGCGATGAAGATCGGGCATGCCAAGAAAGCTGCGGCTGGAATTCCCGGGCGCGATTTATCATGTGATCAACCGCGGCAATTACCAGTCGACCGCATGGATTGTCGAAAACTTGAATATGGGCCAGGCCAGTTCAGTGAGCGCCTTTGTGTCCAGAGTTCGACATGGTGAGATGAACAACGAGATCAAAGCATGAAGTATAAGATTAGTGGACTGACCCCTTAGAATTCCCGCGGGGTGAGTCGTTGCCCCCGGAAGGCTGATCATCCGGACGTTTTCGGCTCGGGGCGCGTGGCTTGGCCAAGGCGCACGTTGCGCAACAACCGTTTCAGATAGGTGGAGCGCACCTGCTCGCTGGCCAGCAGGCGCTGCACGGGGCCCAAGCCGAGGATGGCGCTCAACAGGGCGGCCACGGCCCGATGCCCCGGTCCGGCTTGGCAGTTGACCAACAGGTGAGGCAATTTGCCGGCTTCAAGGGCGTTCAGCACCACCCGGTGGGCGATGTTCACCGGGGTTACCACTCTCCGGTCACGCTTACGCAAGTTCAGTCCTCCCCGGCGGCATGTTTTCACGCACAGACCGCAACCCAGGCAGGTGGCCGCATTGACACGGCAACTTCCATTTTCCACGGTGATGGAACCCACTGGGCAGACACGGGCACATTTCCCGCAACCGTTGCATTGCTTCTCCACGGGCTCGGCAATGAAGTTGCTGGTGACAACGGTGATGGGGGAGCCGAAACGGCGCACTCCGTTCAGGAACTCGCAACAACAACTGCAGCAGTTGCAAAGATAGGCCATGGACTCCTGTACGTTCTCACCGATCTGCACCAGATTCGCCTCCTGAGAGCGTTCGACGATGGCCATGCATTCCTTCTCCGAGATCTCCCGGGCAATGCCATGTCCGACCAGGGAGCGGGAGAGGAGATCGAGACTGATGCAGTTGTCCATGGGGGCATCGCAGGCTCGCCCCAAGTGGTGCGCTTTGTGTCGACAGAAGCACAGCGCCACCGAGCGGTGGGTGGCGCGCCGGATCACCTCCGATACCCGCTCGTAGTCCATGACCTCCAGATTGATGGATGCCGTCAGAAGCGACTCGTTGACGAACACCCGCCCCATGCGGGTCTCCATCGACAGGAGGATGTTCTCCATGAAACCGTCGTCCCGGAAAAACAGGCTCTCCATGAGGGAGCTCAGCTCTTTCTGATCCAGATCGCTGTGCACCTTCATGAGCACGAACTCGAAGAAGCCGATCACCGGAGGCGTGAAGCAGAACACCCGGCGATCGGCCCCAAGGCGAATGTCGAGGATGATCCCTCGCTCGGCCAACCCATCCAGAATGCGCTCCGCCTCCTGCGGTGATCGCTTCCAGAGCTTGCCTGCGGTGCGGGCATTGAACGGGGCCACCGGAACCTTGGACAGCATTTCCGCCTCCTCGGGTTCCATCAGGGCGGCGAGGATTCCGTGGATGTTGCGGGCCGGGATTTCGCCGTGCGGGCCGCGGTTGAGCCGTTCCACAAGCGAACCATAGGGATTGCGGGCGGTGAGGTGAGCCATCAGTGCGTCTCCTCCATCAAGGGGGTTAGAACACTCAGGATTTCCGAGGGTAAAGCCAGAAACCGAGGATCGGCTGCACCGGATCTCTCGACCAGCACATAATCGCACCGTCCCACGGCCAGTTTGGTCAACGCGCCGGTGGACTCCACCCGGAAGGCGTCGAAGTGAAGACTCAGCAGGTTCGTCTCCAGGGCAAGCAGGTGCATCCGCAGTCGGATGGAATCGAAGGGCATGGCCTCGCGGATGTGGCGCACTTCGAGGGCGACGCAGACCAGTTCCCGATGTTCACGCGGATCCCGGTAGAGACCAGGCAGGTGCCGAAAGAACCAAGCCTCGGCCAAGCGTTCCTGCCAAAGCGCATAGTGGGCGAAATAGAGGTTGCCCACCAGATTGGAGTCCTGCTGGCCGGTTTCGAAGGTTCGCTCGCAGAGAAACGGCTTGGTTTGCGGCACCTCGCGTCGGAAGAGCGGTGTCGTACGCGGGACCCGGGTGTAGAGTCCGACTCCAGGAGGAGGTGTCGGCTGCGGGCCGGGCATGCCACAACTGTGCTCGGCGAAAAACAATCGCCAGAAATCCGGAGCCGGGGCGGACTGTCCGACACCGAATCCTATCAGGCGGACGAAGGCCGTCTCCATGCAACCGGTGGCCAGGAGTCGCTGCGATCCGTCCGCGCCTATCGCCAGCCAGGTGAACTCGCCGTCGCAACGAGAACCGTCGTCATTCTGAAAAGCCCGGCAACGCACTTCCAAGATGTCGCCAAGAGCGGCCTCGTCGTAGAGGCGCAGCTTGGTGCCACGGGTCACCGCCGCCACTCCCGCTCCAGTTGTGAACAGACCGCGGATCCCGGCGGCAATGGGATGGATGCTTTTCTCCCGTGTCTGCCCCATCCAAGTATTAAAGCACGTCAGCGGCACACGCCGCCCGGTGCCAGGCAGATCTTTGAAGCTGAGAACGAAACGATCGACGTACTCGTGATCGTCGGTCACCTGGCCAAGGAAAGGTGCGGGGCTCGGGGCGTCAGGCATAAATGAGTTTCACCATTTTGATGATCTCAGCGTATTTGCGGATGGACTCCGCCCGATCGAGGCCGGCACGGGCGCCGACCGATGTACGGAGAAGAAAGCCGCTGTCGGTGGTTAGCGGCCCGCCACCGGCCAGATCTTTTCCGATCCGAGCCAAATCTTCCAGAAGACCTGCCGCGCGCTCGCGGATGGATTTGTCCAGCAGCAACTCGGAAAAACCGACAACAATCTTGCCGACATGGTCAAACACCCGTTGGCCGCTGACCGGATCGATGGTCTGACGACACATATGGGCGAATGCGTCGAAGGTCGGCTGGAACATATCAGGATCGTCAAAACTTCCGGTGCAGAGGAGAACCAGCCGGAACCGGCGGCCCGCATAGAAGGCGTGGTGCCCGAGCCTGCCGTCGATGAGGATCGGCTCCGGACAGGTGAAAGAAAACAGCAGGCGCTCCAGCATATTCTTCATCCGTCCGTTCATGCCATAGAGGTACATGGGCGTGCCAAAGATGATCGTATCGGCATCCAGAAATGCCTTGTGAACGCGCGACAGGTCATCGGGAACCTGACAGCGGCCGGGGGTGCGAAACCAACAGGTGAGGCATCCGGAGCAGGGGCGGATGTTCAAGTTGGCCAGATCCAGATTCTGAACCTCGGCACCGGCGGCGCGAGCACCGCCGGCGATGGAGGCGAGAAAGGTGGCGGTGTGGCCGCGACCGCCGCGACCGCTGCTGTTGATGGTGAGTAATTTCATAGCATCCTTCCGGCGACGGCCACCATTCGCGGTTCGCTGTTGGGAAAGGGCACCGGGAACGTCACCACCACCGCCCCATCGAGGCCGGGGCAACGCAAGAGCACACCTTGACCATGGCGCTCGGCGACTTCCAGCAAGGTGATGGGGACGCCCATCGATTTGCGCACGGCTTCCAACGCGCACCAAAGCCGGGTTCCGGCAGAGCCGGATTCCTCCCCCTGCTTCAACAGAGCCGCAAAGGGGATGGCGCAGTCAGGAGGCAGGCTGGCCAACCAGACGTCTGGGGCCCGATCGGCCACAGGCTGCAGATCGACCCCCGGATTCCCGTCGTCCAGATAGCAGAGCAGATACTGCTCGTCATGCGTGATGGAGATTCCGGGCGGTCGGCTCTTGGGATCCTCGAGGAACGGGCGCCCGTCTGCATGCCACACCAGACGGAGTTCAGGGGATGTGGCAAAGCGCTCCGTGATGGCAGCCTGTTTCTCCGCGAGCAGAAGGGCTTCCCGTCGGTGCCGTTCTTCCCGGGGCTGGCCGTGCATTCCGGGAACCGCCGAGAGCAGCACCAAACCCACTGGCAGCCCGAAATAGCCGGCGTGCAGGTTCAAAGCCTCCTCCAAGGCCGTTCCATCCCGCGACGGTTGATTCAGGAGTTGGGCCGGGGTGGGCAGTTTCGGGTTCCGGTCCAAGACGCGCAACTGGTAACCAGTCATGACTTCGAATACCTCTCCGGCGGTCGTTGCCGCCCGCACGGTCGCGTCGGCGTCCGGTCCATGCGCGGTGGCGTGGACAAGAACAAGGCCGGGAGTTGCAGGAGTGCCACGCAGACGTTGGATATGCCCAATGCGCACCGGCAGGCAGACGTCGGGGGTGTGCAATACCTGGATGGATTGCAACATGGCATCGCGGAGGAATGGATCCCCCAACAGGAACATCTGCGCGCTGTCGCCGGCATCCGTTGCAGCCTGCCCTAGATCCAGGCGACATCCCAGGACACAGGAAGAGGGACGGCCTTCCCCATGGTTCAGGTCGCGGAGGTCGCGGATTCTTCGAAAGCGCGGCCCCTGGAAAAGGACGGAACCATAAAGCTCGCGATCCGGATCCAAAGGCAAGGGAGCATGATCAGCGGGTCCGGAGCCGGTCGGAAGCAGTGCCCCTCCCAAGATGAACGTGGCTGCGAAATGGTCGCGGCGGAAACCGGTTTGTTCAGTGCGGATGCCGGCGCGAATGGTTCGCATGCCGGAGTCGTCCAGTTCTCCCGCCAAGGCATGGATCTCGATCCAAGTGCCGCTCTCCGGGGGCACCAGGATCGGCAGAAGCAATTCGATGTCCTTGATGGCGACTGCACCCATGTCCGGATTGCCTGTGGCTTGAGCCACGACCTGAGCCATGGCCTCCAAGCCAAAGACCGTGGGGAACAGCAGCGAGCCGCGGAAGTCGTGGTCGACCAAGTAGGGATCCCGGGCCAAGGTGAGCTGGGTTCGAACCACGGCTTCGACGCCAGGGTGCAGATAGGTCACGTCGTCAAGGAGGCGAAGCCCCCGGGGCAGAGTCGGAATCGGCGGGGACCAAGTGGGTGCGACGTTCAGTCTGCCGGTAAGAACGATGTGCCGCTCTTCCAGATCACGATCAAGCACAGCCAAGAAGCGCTGCACTCCCTCCGCGGGCCGGGTGGCGTGAAAGCCGAGGCGCAACAACGGTTCGATGCTGCCCATTCGCTGCCCCATACCGGTTCCTTCCCAGATGGAAAAGGCCACGGCCAAGGCTTGTTCGCCAGGATGGTCCTTGCCATGCCGGTCGATGATCAGATTGAGCGCCTCGTTGGCGAAGGCGTACCACGTATTGCCGTGCATGCCGCCAGTCCCGATAATGGAGGAGAGGCCGACCAGCAGTTTCAAAGGGCGGTCCGCCAACGCATCCAGCAGATTGGTCAAGCCAATCACTTTGGCTCCCAAAACGTCCATGGCGTCGGCAACGCTGGTCTGTTCGACTCGCGCGAACTGGTTGATCCCGGCACCGTGCAGAATTCCGGTGACGGGTCCTAATTCGGTTTCCACCGAAGCCAGCATGGCCTTCACCCGGGCCGGCTCGCGTAGATCGCATGGGAAGTAACCGCAACGGATGCCGGCGGCTCGGAAACGAGCCAGGGTGGATTCCACGCCGGAGTCGGCCTGGGAACTGCCCACCAGGGCCAGAATGGCTCCACTTGCACGGCCCAAACCGAGGGCGCACTCGGCCGTGATCCCCTTGGCGCCACCGGTGGCCAGGATGACGTCGTTTGCATTCCACCTGGGGACGATCCTTGGTCGGCCAGCCAAATCCGTCAGAATCGGGCGCGGTATCCGGCGCACCAACGCACGATCGTAGTTCGTCTGAACGAAGCGTTGCGGGAGATCCAAGTCGCCCAGGATCTCCGCAACCATGCTCTCAGCGGCACCCTCGGCGGGCAGATCCAAAACCCGAACTGTCAGATCCGGCTGTTCCAAGAAGAGGCATTTGGCCAAGGCGGGAGCCGTATTCAGGAGAGGATCCATCTCCGGAGTGCCGGAAAACTGGAGAAAGGAGACCGTCAGTGGAGCCGAGCGGGCACAGGCGACGGCGGTGCAGGCCGTTGCGTGCAGGTATTCCACAATCCGCTCCAGTCGCTTGGCGAAGGACAACTCTCTGGGCAGTTCCCGCGGCAGAATGCAGATGAGCTGGGCGCAGGGCCCCGGATCGAGCCCGGCCCGGGCCAGCAAACCGAGATTTTCCGGGCTCAATTCTTTCACTGTCGCACCGCGGGCGCGGGCCGCCGCTCCCAAGGCAGCAGACAACGCCGGCTGGGCCGGATCCGAAAGCAGCAACACCCGCTTTTCACTCCAGTCTGCCGCGGCCGTGACCGGTCTCGCCTCCGGAAAAAGCCGAATTGTGAAGGGACGAACCCATGCCTCCGCCTTCGGCTTTTCAGGTTCCGGGGGCTGCGTCGCGGCGGCGGCCGTGGAGGCGTTTTCGGCTTTTCCCGGCGCGTTCTTTTGTCGACGCAAGACAGCGACCACTTCACGGATGCTGGCGTTGGCGAACTGGGTGGGATCGATTGTGCCCTGCAGTCCCATGCTCCGAGCCGCCTCGGCAACCAGGGCCCCCGCCTTGATGGAGTCCAGGTTCAAGTCATCCAGAAGACTGGCATCGAGTGTGATGGACGTGGAGGGGTAGCCGGTGTACTTGGCGGCCAATGCGAGGACAATTTCTTCAGCGTTCGGCGCGGCGTCCGACGGCTCCATCGGTGGCGCGACGGGTTGGCGCATGCTTTGAAGATCTGCGGCTATGACTGCCGAGATGAAGTCGCCGCGTTTCGCAAGATCGTCCCGAAGGACATTCTCCGGGATTCCGGCCACCGGGAGAATGCCTGCATCCTTCCGAACCGGTGCAAGGGAAGGCGCCTGCAGGGTCTCGCAAGGGTTGGTAAGCAGTTGAAGTTCGCCGACAGGAACAAAGGGTCGGATGAGTCGGTTGGCGAACAGTGCCTCCCAGTGAGGAGAGCACCCCCGGACAAAGAGTTCGGCCAGTGCGCGGTGCAGACCGCGGGTGCCGCCAGGGGAAGGCTCCAGTGCGAGGCATGGAGGACCGTCCTTGCCCAACACCGCCGCAGACAATTTGCTGAGGACGGTTCCCGGCCCCACTTCCAATAGCAGATCACAGCGGGCGGCCATGGCTCGCGCCAGGGCGATGAAGTCCACCGGATCCAACGCCTGACGGGCAAAGTGTTCGCGCGGGTCCAAACCGGGCTGCAGTTCAAGCCCGTCGCCGCAGCCCAGAAGAGTCGCTGTCAGCGGCCCCAGACGTTCCGGAAGAAGATGCGTGCGACGAAGCACCATTGAGGCGCCTTCCACCAGCCGGGAATGGAAGGCGTTGCCCACTCGAAGCCGTGTGGCGGGTATCCCTTGGGCTTCGGCCACGGCCAAAGCCGCATCGATGCCCTCGGTGCTGCCGGAGAGCACCGTTTGCTGCGGGGCGTTGCGATTGGCGATGGTGACGTAGGCAGGCAGACCGCTGATGATTTCCCGGGCTCGGGCTTCATCGCACGCCAGACTGGCCATGGATCCGGCGGTCTCTGTCGGCGCCATCATGGCTTGGCCGCGGACGGCCGCCAGGCGCAGCAGAGTCTCCGAATCAAAGGCGCCGCAGGCGTGGAAAGCGGTCAGTTCGCCCAGGCTATGGCCGCCACAGACGGCCGGTTCCAAACCCAGTCTGCGCAAAAAGTTCAGGGCCGCCAAGGAGACGAGGCAAATGGCCGGTTGAGCGATTTCCGGAGACGCCAACCGGGCGGAGAAAGCCTGGAGATCGGCCTGCTTCAACAGGCGATCCCGGGGTAGGATCATGGATGCGCTCAGGTCTTTCCCGAGATCCTCCCGCAAGCATGTGTCGGCCTGAGTGGTCAAGGATCGGAAGCCGGGAAGGCCGACACCCATGTCCGGCACCTGCGATCCTTGGCCGGGGAAAAGGAACCCCAGTCGCGGCGTGCCCTCCGGGTGCCCCAAGAACAGGTCTGCATCCGGGTTGGAGGCATCGGCCAACGCCGCCTGCAGGCGTTTCAGTTGTGACATGAGTTCGTCCGGGCCGGAACAGACGACGGCGGCGCGCCAGGCAGGGGCGGACGGAAGTTCGATCACCAACCGGCGCGCCAAGTCGGGAAGTTCACCCTGGCTCATGCCTGCGGCCATGTTGGCGACGGCCGCCAGGCGCACGCCAAGTTCAGAGGCCGAGGAGGCGCCCATCAACAAGATCTCTGTCTCCTGGGCCGAACCGAGCAGATCCTGTGCCGGCAAGACAGTGGCCATGGGTATGGCAGGAGAGGGGGGGGACTCCACCGTCACATGACAGTTGATGCCTCCAAAACCCATGGCCGAGACTCCTCCGCGCACGATTGCGTTGGGATCCCGCACCGCTCCAGCCAGCAGAGGATAGAGGCCTTGGGCGCCCCCCTGAAAGACCGCGGTCGGATGCGTGCAGCCGGCAGTAGGCGGAATCACCCGCTGGTTCACGGCCAGGCAAGCCTTGATGAAGCCGCCGATGCCCGCGGCGGCTTTGGTGTGCCCAAAGATGGACTTGAACGAAGTGATTCCAACGTCGCGACCACCGTTATCGTCCCAATTGGATAGCCCCTTGGCCAAACCCAGCAATTCCACCTGGTCGCCCACCGTGGTGCCGGTGCCATGGCCTTCCACGAAGTCAAGACGGTGGGGCGACTGGCCGGCCTTCGTGTACGCGCGAACGAAGGCTCTGGACTGACCGATGACGCTGGGAGCGGTGATGGCTCCCTTGCCATCGGATGAGATGCCCCAGCCGCGCAGGATGGCGTGTACCTTGTCACCTGCAGCCAGTGCGTCGTCCAACCGTCTGAGAACGACCATGCCGCATCCCTCGCCGGGGATAAAACCGTTGGCGGCTTGGTCGTAGACGCGCATCGCGGTGGGGGTAAGAGCGCCTACCTTTGAGAATCCGACCAGTTCGAAGGGATCCAGGGAAATGTCGACGCCGCCGGCAATAGCCAGATCCAGATCGCCGGCTGCAAGAGCGGCAGCCGCCTGCGCCACGGCCAGAAGGGAGGAGGCGCAGGCACCGTCCACGACGAAGCCGCCTCCATCCAGATCCAGGAAATTACAAATGCGTCCGGCAATGGTGTTCGCCAGCCCCCCGGCCAGAGAGTCTTCAGTGACTGGAGCGAAGGCCGACTTATAGACCTCTTCCATTCTTTGCTCCAAGGTGGCCAGGCGCTCCGGTTCCAGATCTTTCCCGGCCAGGTGCAGCGCCTTACGCACATAGGGCCAGCGCAGACGCAGGCCCGCGCTACGAGTCATTTCGCCGGTGAGGGAATTGCCCACCAGCACACCGGTGTTCCGACGCGGCAGATTGGCGCGGTCATAGCCAGCGTGTTCCACCGCTCCCAGGGCGACGGAGAGAGCCAGCCAGTGGACGATATCGGTGGAGACGTAGGCCGAACGGGTGATCCGGTGCCGGGCCCAGTCGAACTGAAACCCATCAATCACGGCTGCTTTGCGACCGTAGGTGCGGTCGGGTGTTGCCGGATCGGGATCGTGGTAATCCGTCAAGGGCAGGCGACAGTCCGGAAGGTCGCGGAACTGGCAGCGGCGAGCCAGGATGTTCTCCCAAAGTTGCTCGAGGGTCGGCGAACCCGGATAGCGGGCGGCCATACCAATGACGGCAATGGCGGGAACTGTCTTGGCGGCGGATTCGGTGGGCATGATCTACCTGCGTTGGTAGAGGACTTCCCGCAACTGCTCCTCCAGGGTGCGGCTGCGACGGATGGCGGCATTGAAATAGTCTCGTTGCAAGGTCAGGGTATTCATGGACTCCAGAACGACCAGAGTGGCGTTGCGCGGCTCTTCTGTGAGCAAGGCAACCTCACCGAAAAAGTCGCCGGGGCCGAGTGTGGCGACCGTGCTGGTAAGCCCATCGCGGGTCATCTGCACCTCCACCCGGCCCGAGATGATGATATAGAAACTGTCGCCGGGATCGCCTTGTCGGAACACGGTGGAACCGGCGGGGAATTCCGCCCGGGAGGTAAGCTGGGCGAGTTCAGCCAGCATCGCCGCCGGCTGCTGGGCGAACAGAGGACAGCGGACAAGAAGGTCGCAGACGGTCACTGTTTCGTGCACCGCCACATCGGAACTGATGTGACCGTCCACCATATTGACGATGCGATCAGCCACGTCCAGGATACGGCTGTCGTGGGTGACCATCAGGATGGTGGCGCATTCATTGGCGGCCAGTGAGCGAAGAAGATCCACCACCTGCCGGCCCGAATCCTTGTCCAGCGCGGCGGTGGGTTCGTCAGCCAAGATCAGTTTCGGCTTGTTGACCAAGGCTCGGGCGATGGCCACGCGTTGCTTCTGGCCTCCGGAAAGAGCCTGTGGCTTGTGGCCCAGCCGATGCCCCATGCCCAGCCGTTCCAGCATCTCCGCCGCCATGCGGTCGCGTTTGGCGCGTCCAACGCGATAGAGTTCAATGGCCAGGTTCACATTCTCTGCGGCGGTCAGGGAATCGAACAAGTTATGGCCTTGGAAGATGAAGCCGATTTCCCGGCGCAATGCGACCCGTTCGCTCATGGCCATGCCGCACAACTCGCGGCCCAAGGTGACCAGGCTGCCCTCCTGAACCGAACGCAGGGCTCCGATGAGGGTGAGCAGGGTGGTCTTTCCCGAGCCGGATGGACCGGTCATGAGAATGATTTCGCCGGGATACAAATCCAGGCTGTTGTCAAACAGGACCTGTTTGCGGGAATCACGCTGACCATAGGCGTGATTGACGTGCCGGACTCGGACGACGGGCTCGCGTGTCATGTTGGGAGAAATTCGCCGGGGCCTTCCGCGGCGTTGTTTACCTTTCCGCGAGAATCGATTGGGTCGACTTTGGATTTTGGAGCCATGGCTTAGTACAACTCAGCGGGATCGGCCCGCAGCGCCTTGCGGACCACCAGCAGTCCGGAGAGAAGGCAGCTACCGAGGGCAAGGACGAACACGAACAAGATGCGCGAGCTGGTGAGCCTCATGGTGACTCCGGTGAGGCCGTGCAAGATGGCGTTGGAGGCGAACGCCAAGGCGAGGCCGAGCAGGAATCCAAGAAGCCCCGTCAGCAATCCTTGACGGATCACCAAGCCGGCGATCTCCCGTCCCGGATAGCCGATCGCTTGAAGAGTGGCCAGTTGCTTTACATGATTTAGAATGTCGGTATAGAGGATCTGGTAACAGATAACGACGCCAATGACGAAGCCGACGGCGATGCCGATGTCGAAAATATCAGCCACCGGCGACAACCTGGTCCAGGAGTGTTTCTCCCGGCTGCTGATGGCGTCGGCCGTCAGGAACTCAACGTCATCAGGCAGGCTGGCTCGCAGATTGGCCAGAACGGTGGCCACAGGGTAACCGGGTTGCACTCGGACAAGCCCCATCGCCACCTGGTCATGCCGTTGCCAGGGGAAAAGAGCGAAGAACGTGTCCTCACCGGTCACAAGATTGCCATCGTAGTAGTACTCCGCGGTGAGTTTGAAGGTGCCGGTTACGGTGACCCGATGCGCCGCCAGTTCAAGGCTCGCACCCTCACCGGGCTCGCCGAAGGTGTGCCGGGAACGGCGGTCAAACAGGACGGTCTCCGGCAAGCGCAACCGCTTCTGCAATTCGGCCATGGCCGGATCGCGGAATGCCGGGATCTCAGGATCGACGCCCAGCACGCGGATGGCGTTCTCCTGACCATCATCGGGGCGGCGAAGGTAGGCGGCGCGGCTCTCAATCCACAAGGGTTGAACGCTGCGAACGCCGTCAATCTGAGCGGCCTGCTCCAACCGGGCCTGGCTGAAATTTTCGCTGGTCAACACATTGTGCATCGCCCGGCTCACAATAAAGATGTCCGCCTGCAGGGCGTTTGTCAGCGCCGCTTGACTATCGAAAAGACCGTTTAGAAAGCCCATCTCCAGAAACATGATGAGCACGGCGAAGGCGATGGTGACCAAGGACATGACCATCGTTGACTTGTTGCGGGTGACATTGCGCCAAGCCAAAGGGGTGCGCCGGGGGTCGTAGAGAAGATGGAGGATGGACATCATCCGAACAATCCAGCCGGATCAGCCGAGCCCAGCTTGCGCACGGCGAGAAATGTGGCCAACAAGCACATCGCTATCGTGAGTCCGAAGACGTTGCCGACCCGGGACCATTCCATGGTTACCGGTAGCAGGGCGCGCCAGCGCAGCAAAGCGTAAATCCCGTCGGCCAGTGCCACGGCCGGGGCGTAGCCAAGCACGGCATAGATGAACGACTGGCGAAAGACGACGGCGTACACTTGCCCCCGGCCGTAACCAATGGCGAGGAGGGTCTCGTACTCGCGGATGCGGGTATGCACCTCATTGACCAACACCTGATAGAGGATCACTCCGCCGGAAATGAGGCTGATGAGTAGCCCCGAACTGAACATGATGCCGATGGGGCGGACGTCCATCCAGTAGGACTCCTCGCAAGCGGTCAGGTCTCGGCGGGCAATAACACGAGCTTCCGGTGCCACGGCCGCATTGAGCCCGTCGATCAGGTCGGGCTGGGCTCCGGGCTGGAGCTTCAGCAAACCGAAATTCACCTGCTCCAAATCCTGCAGGGGGAAAATGCGGGCGAATGTGCGATCGCTGGCAATGAGGGTGGAGCCTGCAACGAAGCCGCCGCCCATGGTGAAACGCCCGGCCACATTCACCCGGTGCCCGGCGATTTCGGAGACGATGCCGGTCTCGACCTCATCGAATTCCGGCCTGGATAGGCGATCCGTGAGAACGTTGTCCACCTGTCCCAGGCACCCCATCTGGTTGTTCACCTCCGGATCCAGGAACGGCCGATCTCCCAAGTCGGCGCCAAGCACCAGCATGGGCCAGCCTTCGCGAGAGTCCAAACTGCGCCAGTCGCCGGTGCCCAACCAAAGGGGAGTGGCACTTCGGATTTCCGGGAAAGCCCGTACCCGCTCCAAGATGGCGTTGGGGAAAGACCGGCACCGAGACAGAAAAAGATACTGCCGAGAGATCACCATCAGGTCGAAATCCAATTTGTTAAAAACCAGAGTGGCGGATAGTCGGCCGGCGTCCCGGAATCCCAGTTGCATGAAAATGAGGACGATGGAGAAGGACACCCCGGCTAGGGCAACGAAGGAACGCATGCGGCTATGCAGGACGTTGCGCCAAGCCAACGGGGTCGTCATGGGGCACTCGTCCCACTGGTCAGATCAATGCGCACATGCACCTTGAGATTGGTCAGGTTGGCGACGGCGGCGCTGTCCTTGAGGCGCACCCGCACTTCGACAACCCGGGTATCCACGTCGGCGCGTGGATCCATCGGCAAAACCTCGCTGCGGTTTACCAGGCATCCGATCTCCTCCACCGTGCCCTGCAGGGGCTCCGCAAGAGCCGGACTGCTGACGGTCGCCGTCTGGCCAATGCGGACACGGCGGATATCGGTCTCGTGCACTTCGGTCACCGCCACCATGCAGGTCGTGTCGCCCATTTCCAGGATCGGCCGGACGCCGATCTGCTCTCCGGGCCAGGTAAGGATCTTCAGAATCTGCCCCCGGATTGGGGCGCGAATGACCGCCAGGTTAACATTCTCAGCAGCCACGGCGTACTGAGCCTCCGCGACGCGCAGATCGGCTCGGGCGTGCTCTAAAGCCAGCTCTCGATTACGCACCTCATAGGCTCTGTCATCAAAAGTTTGATCGGATACGACCCTCTCGTTCTTGAGGCCACTGACTCGCTTGAAGGTGGTGCGCACATAGTCCAGGTCGGCCTCCAAAAGAGGGATGGATTTCTGGGCGGAAATGACGGCGGCCGAGGCGGCCTCCTTCTGAGCCCCTCTCAGGGTGTACGTCTCCAAGCGGGCCATGACGTCACCGGGCTCCACATTCTGGCCAACCTTCACTTCCAGGCTAAGCAGGCGGTCGCCCGGGGGCGGGGCGGCGGCGGCCACCGAGACAATCGCCCGCCCGGGGACGAGGCGCCCCATGGCGGCGATAACGTCGGGGGCCTTGGTCGCATTGCTGGGCGGAGGTTGCCGGTGGACATCGCAACCGACCGTGCAAAGCAGGGAAGTCAGCGCCAAATAAAAATGGATCCTCTTCGATTTAGGTGACATAGCCGAACCGAACAATCCCAAGTTTTTGCTGAAGCGACAGGGGGAGAATGGACGTTAAGCAGCCAGGCTTTCCAGGGGAATGGTTTCGATAGGAAACTGGATTTCCACTTCTGGAATTGGACCCAAACAGTATGGGGTAGATTTTAGAACAGACAATGTAAATCTCTGGTTCCAAACACATAAAGCCCGTTTTCCGCTCGTTACTTCCCGCTCCTCGCAACCGGCGCGACAGAACCATCATCTTGGAAACGCGGGAGGCCGGGCAGGCATGAAGCCCAACCCTGAAGGTTGTGTTAACGACTTGAGTTTTGTTGGGCTTCTCCATTTCGGGGCGCTCTCCTCAAGGTATCGAGCTGAGGGAGATCAAACCCTTCGCCCACGAGCGAAGCTGTGGCCAGCAAAACGAACGGTCTCTTTTGGGAATAGTGCTCGTCGATTTGCTTCCGAATCTCTCGTCGCGCCTTCTTCCCAAGGCAGCTCTCCAGTCGGAAACGGGAAACGGATTTGCCGGCCGGGTGCGCGTCGAGTGCCGCTTCAATCCTGTCCAGGTAGGCTTTGCGGTCGGCCAAAACGAGCGGGGCACGCCCTTGTTCGACGCAACTGCAAACATCGGCGATGACCAACTGGAGACGCCCTTCGTCCGCACTCAGGGATTCCCAGACTTCATGGATAGTTGGCTGGATTGGCGATCCTATACAAACACGTGCCGTTTTGCTTGATCGAAGCCGATCCGAAAGGGTCATGTCTCACCGTTTACCTTGACGGCGCGGACCGGGCGGGCTGAAGTCGAGGCATGGCGCGAAAGCTCCGATTGGAGTTTCCTGGCGCGGTTTATCATGTGATCAACCGCGGTAACTACCGCCGCGATGTGTTCGCGGCAGAGAAAACGAAGGCGGCGTTCGAACGGTGTCTGTTTCAGGCATGCGAGAGGTCAGGCTGGCTGTTGCATGCCTACGTGGTGATGCGCAATCACTACCACCTGGCGTTGGAGACCCCGAAGGGGAATCTGGTGATCGGGATGCAGTGGCTGGAGGCGACCTTCGCCAACCGCTTCAACCGGTTGCGGGGTGAACATGGGCATCTATTTCAAGGCCGGTACAAAGCTCTGCTGGTGGATGAGGAGTCCTCATTGCAGTGGCTGCACACTTGAAATCGACCACCGACGCCAGCAACGGCTGGCTCGCCAGCCAACTGGACATGGGAACCGCGGCCTATGTCAGCAAACACGTCGGGCTGCTGCTGCGAAATGGCGGTCCAGGAAGGAAATGGTTGGAGGAACTCAGAAAGGTAAAAGGTGAAACATGACCCTTTCAGATCGGCCCGTCCCGTCGCTTTTCGCGGCGATTGTACCGGGCGCTCATGACCCGACAAGATTTGGTTTTCCTACTTTGATCGCTGCTGCGGGAAGCGCTCGGTTCGACGGCGGATACTCCCCCCTTCAAAGCAAAACAAAGCCGCAGCCCAATCACGACCCGATCGCCGCGAGTCTGGAAGCGAGCGGCGCCAAAGGAAATTATCCCAGACGCAAGAATCTAGCTGACTCAGCCAAGGAAAGCTACGAGCATACCAAAGAGTGAAAATCTGGTCGAACAAGTCGGTACTGCTGATGTCGAGCTCCATCACGCCACCCGCTTGCGCAATCGTCGCGCAGTCGCTCGACACAGCAGACCTTTGACGTTCGGCAAATTCCAGATGAGGCTGCGACGCATATTCTTTTCGCTCCTCGGTGCCGTCTGCGCTGCATCCATGTCATCCGCGCAAGAGCCGGCTCACCTTGGCGTTCTCAGCATTCAGCTTGATGGCGTCATCACTGAAGAGCGTAGTCGGGAGGTCGTTGCGCAGATCTCGGGCATTCCAGCAAGCGTGCATGAGATCGTGGTTGTCGTTGATTCGGATGGCGGCGCACTACCCGACGTCTTTGCAATCGCCGATGCACTCGCCAGCGCCAAGGTAGCTACTTATGCCTACGTGAAGAATGCTGTGGCCTCGGCGGTTTTTATCGTCGCGAGCTGCGATAGAATCGTGAGCGATCGGACTGGAGTTATCGGAGGCGCTGGCGTCGTTTCACGGGATTTCCTTGGCTTTAGTGACTCCCTATTCTCGGCTGTTTGCGAGGAGCTTACAGCAAGACTCCGGAGATATTCAGACCAGAAGCAGCACGATTCGGAGATCTTTGTCGCCATGATCAATCAGCGGAGTTCATTGGTGAGAGCCGGAAAAAAGTGGAAGAGTCCAGGGCAGATTCTGTCGCTTACCGCGGCCGAGATGCTCGACCTACAATTGGCAGAAAGTAAATGGGCGTCACCAAAAGCCTTTGTCGACGACCTTCAAAGCCGGCCCAAGTCGCCGGAGGCAACGACCTCGGATCGCACGCCCGCTGCTGACGCACCGGTCGCGCCAGCCCGCGGCCGTGGGTGGTCTTAAGCGTTTGGGGCAAAGGATCACTTCCCATAGCAGTATCGGTCGACAAAATGACATTCGATGAGCACGTCTCAGTTCATCACGAAGCGACGCCTCCACGAGCCTCATCGGCGGACAGAGTTTTGGGCCACTCAAACGCCCGCTGCCCGTCTCAAAGCCGTTGAGATGATTCGCCGCCGCACGTTCGAACCCGATGATCCTCAACAAGCATATCCGAGAGTTTTTCGAGTTAATCGAAAAGCACCGCGTTGAGCACCTCGTTGTCGGCGGCACTGATTGCAAACAAGGCGGCGACGCCTCGCGGCAAGGACAAGATTGATCTGGAAGAACTACGGAAAGTCCGGAATGAGGAATCCCCCTAGCCGCCGCTGCGAACGCCGGGCAGCGGCACGCCGGCTGCGGACGCACCCGTCGCGCCTCCTCCCGGCATCGCAGGTCGGTAGCGTTGGGCTTGAAATACTCCAGCAATACGCCATATTGCCTTCTCGATGAGCAATCTCTCGTTCGAATGGGATCCCCAAAAGGCGGCATCAAATGCCGCCAAACATGGCGTTTCGTTCGATGAGGCGCAGACTGTGTTCTCCGACCCGCATGCCCTCTTGATACCCGATCCAGACCATTCAGCGGTTGAAAGCCGGTTCATCTTGATGGGCATGAGCGCTACCCTTCGCGTGCTGGTCGTGGTGCATTGTCTGCGGAAACAAAGCTCGGTCATCCGGATTATGTCCGCTCGGCGAGCTGGCACAAAAGAGAAACAACCCTATCTAGCGAGGCTGCCATGAGACCAGAATACGACTTCACGAAAGCGAAGCAGAATCCCTATGCAAAGCGGTTGAAAAAGACGGTAACCATCCGCCTTGAGGATGAAGTGATCAGTTACTTCAAGGCGATGTCGACCGATACCGGGATTCCATACCAGAATCTGATCAATCTCTACCTCCGAGATTGTGCCCAGACACAAAAGCGCCTGTCGCTAGATTGGCGTCCGCATAAAGTGGCATGATATGAGAAAGACTTCGCCGAACCCAGAGAGTTGTGTGACGCGAAGCCGGCACACGACTCTTGTTGAACAAGCCCCGGGCACGGCGGAGACGCCAGGGAAGGAGCGATCTGACGGGGGCATGTCTCACCCTTTACCTCGCATAACCGCCCCGCCAGCCACCGGGTGATCCGAACCGGGCGCCACCGGCTCCAGGACGTTGCGGTCCTCGTGGCAACAGGCGTCGGCGCCGGCATGATCGCGCCATCCGCATGGCCGCCCCTTGCGACCCTCACGACCTGTCGCCCTGCGCGCCCGAATGCGCCCAGCCTGCGTCCCCCCGGGCTACACGAGCAGCAGCGCGGGCTTTTCGAGCAACTCCTTCAGGGCCGCGAGGTATTTGGCGCCGGTGGCACCGTCGACGACGCGGTGGTCGCAGGAAAGGAACAGGGACATCCGCTGCCCGATGACGATCTGATCGTTCTTCACGACCGGCTTCCTGACGGTGGTGCCGATTGCGAGGATCGCGGCGTTTGGCGGGTTGATGATGGCGGTGAAGCGCTCGACGCCCATCATGCCGAGGTTGGAGATGCAGAATGTCCCGCCTGAGAACTGCTCGGGCTTGAGTTTCCGCGCCTTGGCGAGCCCCGCGAGTTCCCGCGCTTCGGTGCTGATCTGAAAAATCGTCTTGAGATGGGTGTCGTGGATGACCGGTGTGATCAGGCCGTCGTCGATGGCGACGGCGAACGAGACGTGGGCCGCGGAGTGGTGCTGGATCGCCGGGAGCCCCGAACCGTCGCCGCCGGAATTCTCCCACGAACAGTTGACGGCCGGCACGGCCCGCAACGCCTCGGCGGCGCCCTTCAGGATGAAGTCATTGACCGAAAGTTTGACGCCATCCTTCTCGAGCCCGGCGTTCAGCTGGGCACGCAGATCGAGGAGCGGTTGGGCGTCGATCTCAACCTCGACATAGAAATGCGGAATCTGCGTTTTCGATTCGATGAGGCGCCGCGCGATGGTCGCACGCATGTTGGACACCGTCACAACCTCGTCATTCTGGATCGCCCCTTTTTTGAGGAGCGAAGGGGCGCCGGCCAATGCGCTGTGCGCGGCGGGTATCGCCGCCGCGATCTTCGCAGCTGCGAGGATGTCGGCCTGGACGATCCGCCCGCCAGGGCCCGTGCCTTCGAGGCGCGAGTAATCGAGGCCCTTCTCAGCGGCAAGTTTCCGCGCCAGCGGCGAGATCCGAACACGTTCGCCTGGCGTGCCCGTTGTTGCCGGCGCGGATCCTTGGGGCTCGGTCCGCAGGGCTGCGGGTTGCGGGGCGAAGGCAACGGCAGCGCTTGCGGCGGATGCCTTCGCAGGGACACTCGGCGGCGGCTGCGCGGCAACTGGCGCGGCCGCAGTTGCCGGAGCGGGAGCCTGGGCGGCCTTTGGCGGAGGCGGCGGTGGCGCTGGCGGCGCCTCGACCTTTTCCCCGGGCGCTCCGATGGCACACAGTGGCGCTCCAATCGGCACCTGGGCACCGACTGCAACAAACTGTTTGAGAAGCACGCCGTCGAAGAACGACTCCAGCTCCATCGTTGCCTTGTCGGTTTCGATTTCGGCCAGCATGTCGCCGGATTTCACGCCCGTGCCTTCGGGCTTCAGCCATTTGACCAGCGTGCCCACCGTCATGGTGTCGCTGAGTTTCGGCATTTCGATGATCTGGGCCATGGGGGGAATTTCGGAGGGGTGATTGTCGCAACGCTCGAGCCTTGCAGGAGGAGCGCCTCGCTAGAGCATTTTCAGAACCGCGTCCATAATGCGTTTCGGATTGGGCAGCTGCTCCTTTTCCAACGGTTGCGAATAGACAGCCGGGGCGTCGATCGCGGAAACGCGCTTGACCGGGGCATCGAGATCGTCGAAGGCCCGGTCCTGGATCATGTAGGTGAGTTGGGCTCCGACGCCGCAGAAGGGTTTGTTCTCCTCGACCAGCAGCACCCGGTGGGTCTTGCGGACCGATTTCAGGATCGTTTCCGAATCCAACGGGCGGATGGAGCGCAGGTCGACGACCTCGATATTGATGTCGTGCTCCGCCTCCAGGAGCTGCGCGGCCTTGAGCGCGCTGATGACCGCCCGGCCGTGGGCGATCACGGTGAGATCGGTGCCGGCGCGCTTCACATCGGCAAGGCCGAGCGGAATCAGGTATTCATCGGCGGGCACCTCGCTCTTGTCGTTGTAGAGGATGGTGTTTTCCAGAAACATCACGGGATCGTTGTCGCGGATGGCCGACTTGAGGAGCCCCTTTGCATCATAGGCGGTCGCAGGGCAGACGACCTTCACGCCCGGATGGCTGGCGAGAATGTTCTCGGGCGTGTGGCTGTGCGTCGCGCCGACATTCGTGCCGCCGTTGGCAGGCCCGCGAATGACGATCGGGACGTTCACCAGTCCGCCGGACATGTAGCGCAGATTGGCGGCGTTGTTCAGAATCTGATCGAACGCGACGGAGTAGAAGCTCCAGAACATGAGCTCGATCACGGGACGGACGCCGAGCATCGAGGCTCCGACGCCCAGGCCGATGAATCCGGATTCGCTGATCGGCGCATCGACGACGCGCTTCGGGCCGAAACGATCCAGCAGTCCCTCCGTCACCTTGTATGCCCCGTGAAACAGGCCGACCTCCTCGCCGATCAGGACGACGTTGGGATCGCGCTCCAGTTCCTCTGCCAGCGCCTGATTAAGAGCCTCGCGATAGGTGATGAGTGGCATCGTTACTCGAAGAAGAGTTGTCCCTGCGATTTCCTCTGGGCAGGATTGTCGGCCTCCCAATAGACGTCCTTCTGGATGTCCTCGGTCGTGGGAAACGGGCTTTGCTCGGCAAACTGGGCCGCGCGCTCGGCCTCGGCGCGGGCCGTTGCGTCGATCTCTTTCGCGACGTCCTCGGTAAGCACGCCTTCGGCAAGGAGCGTTTCGTGGATCAGGCTGAGCGGATCCTTGGTGCGGCGGTAGTTCTCGATTTCCTCCTTCGTGCGGTACGTGGAGTCGGGATCGGCGACGGAATGTCCCCGGTAGCGGTACGTGACGATCTCAAGCACGGCCGGTTGCGATTTCTGCCGCGCAAGCTGGAGCAACCGGTCCGTCTTTTCGCGCACTTCGTAGAGGTCGTGGCCGTTGCAGAGCTCCCACGCCATGCCGTAGCCCTCGGCGCGTTTTGCCAGGCCGGACCCGGCGGATGAGCGCCGCTGGCTGGTGCCCATGGAGTAGCCGTTGTTCTCGATCACGAACACGACCGGCAGGCTCCAGAGTGCGGCCAGATTGTAGGTTTCATGCACGGAACCCTGGTTGACTGCGCCGTCGCCCATGAAGGTGAGGCAGGCGCCCGAGATTCCCCGGTATTTGAGGGCGAAGGCGATCCCGGCGCCGAGGGGCACCTGGCCGCCGACGATGCCATGGCCGCCCCAGAAATTGCGCGATGGGTCGAAGAAATGCATCGAACCGCCCTTGCCCTTGGAGCAACCGCTCGCCTTGCCGTAAAGCTCCGCCATCAGCTCGTTCGGATTCATTCCGACCGCGAGCGCATGGCCATGGTCGCGGTAGGCCGTGATGACATGATCGTTCTTTTCCATCACGGAACAGCACCCCACGGCGACGGCTTCCTGCCCGATGTACAGGTGGAGAAATCCGCCGATGCGCCCCTGCTGGTAGGCGCGCAGGCAGCGTTCCTCGAACCGCCGGATGCGCATCATCTGGCGGAACAGGTCGAGGCGTTGCTCCTTGGTCAGCCGTGCGTTGACCGTCGCGAGGCTGGACGGGGAGGGCGTCCCGGCGGGCGGACTGTTCTTTGGGTCGAGGAAGGCCGGAGTTGGATTGCTCACAGAAAAGACGCGGACTCCATAATGGTCGACAGATGCTGGATTTTATCAAGCGCAGGCTTCCTTTTGGCTGGCGCCGAGGCGCTTCCGCCTTCCTGAGGCGTTTTCAGGGAGCCTGCCATCGATGGCGGACCTTTGGTCTACACGCGCTGAAAGCCAGACGCCTTCGGATCGCCCTTCGAAACCGCGCAATCCGGGCAAGCCAAAATCAAACAAACGACCACAGAGGCTATTCCGGGAAAAGACACTTCATGGCAAATGGAGCCATCCCTTTGTCAGAATGCGCAACGCCAGGAGCAAAGGACAATGTCCAACCGAATGGCGCCTTTATTGCGCCAGCCGCCTTTTCTCCGCAGGCGAAAAAGAACTTGCCACGCGCGAGGCGATAGGGCCCTTGCGCATCAGCTTCAGGGGAATGAGGCAGTTCTTTGTGATGAGGGTCGATGTCTGCCGTGCCCAGCAGCACAATCAACGGTCGCCCCAAGGCTGCACGAAGCCCGGCTTCTCCAGGTCCGCCGCCACCAAAGCCGTACGGGAAGTCCTTTGCGGCGTCCGGCAACATGTAGCTTCCGGCGTTGGCACTGATTGCGCGAAGGACTCGCGTCCTGGGCGCAAAACAGATGAAGCGGTGGACAAATTGTGCGCCGGCAGAGTGACCGTAGATGCAGTATTGCTCGCACTTGCTATGGCAGCGCTCGCGGACCGCATCGAAGATCGGTTCGATCATATTGTAGGTCCAGGCTTCACGTTGCGTCGGTTGTCCGTTCCGGGCCGTCATATTGCCGTCCTGGTAGCCACGTGCTCCCGGAAATTCCTGCTGGGAGAACTCCGGCACCACGAGCAGGAAGCACCGCTCATTGGCATAGGGGATCCAATCGTTCAGATACGATTCCCCATTTCGCATCACTCCGTGCATGACGAAGACAACAGGAGAGTCCGGCGTGAAACCTTTGGGAACGAAGTATCGAACCGTGACGTGCTTCCCTCCCTGCTCGAAAATGAACTCGCTCCGGCCGGTTAGCCGTTGAATGGATGCATCCGCCGCGCGGGCGTCGGACTGCACGATCAGTCCAGCGAGAATCACGAGAACTCCCAGCACATTCATCGAAAAAGGGTTCGTTGCGGTCATGCGGACGGGATTGTGGTCGGGGGGATTGGATCAGGCTTGTATCCAGGATGGTTCGGATCCGCCCGATATCCCCTCTGGTGCCGGCGCTGGAGTGACCTGCTCGATGGCGACCTGAACCGGCCGACCGGGGGCGCAGTCGGCGCGCAGCGCGACAAATCGGTCGCGAAAGCGGTCGTAGATCGGCCAGAGGGCCGCGCGATCCGTCTCGGGAATCGGCAGGCCATTGATCGCATCGCGGCTGAAAAAGGCGAAGTGCCCCTCGGAGATGTCCGGCGGCAACGCATCCAGCGTGCGGCGGCAGCGAAAGAGAAACATCAGCCAGTGCGACTGGCCCTCGTAGGCCTTCTCGGCGATCATCGCGAAGAGGTGCAGATCGTCCGTTGCGATGCGCAGCCCCGTCTCCTCGCACGTTTCGCGAGCGGCGCATTCGAACGGCGATTCGCCGGTGGCCATCTCGAGTTTCCCGCCGATCGGGCTCCAGTGCCCGAAATTGGGCGCTTTCTGGCGCAGAATGAGAAGATGCTCGCCCGCCTGATTCTCAAGGAAGACGAGCACGCTGATCTTGTACGGAAGAGTCGATGACATGCGGAACCACCGGTTGCGCGGTGTTGAGTGCAGCGTGGCAAGGCGGTGGCATCGGGCAACGCTTTTTGCGGGGATGTGGACAGACGGGCGCATCTCCCGACTGTCGGTAGCGGCGCGGCCCGCCTTCGCGCAAAGCTACGGCGTGGTGGGCGTTCCGCGCCGTCGGAGCCGGCCGCCAGCCTTCGCTGAAGCTTCGGCTCGGCACGCGGCTCCGCTACGGATTCGCCGGGCTTGCTGCCACACCGTCAATCGGCAGATGCACCTTGGATAAACGCAATGTGATGCGGGTGGGGGCGGACCGCCGGGCCGTCCGTTCGCGCAGCGACGGATCCAATCGCGGCGCACGTAGGAAGAAATCTGCTTGAATCCCCATGCAGGTTTCAAATAACAGAATGTTCTGTGAAGAAATTCGCTCGTATCCTGGCCATCGATTGCGGCGCGAGCCACGTTGCATGCGGACGATTCTCGGGCGGACCCGACCGGCCGGTACTGGAGCAGTTTGCTTCGACGATGCTGCCTGCAAGCGACCTGACTGAAGAGGCCTGGGTGGACGCTGTCGGCGACGCCCTCCGGGAGCTGAAGCAGGCCGGTTGGCTGCGCGGCGAATGCGTCCTTGGCCTGCCGGGTCACCTGACGTTCAACCGGCTGCTCCGCGTTCCAGACGTAACGGGCCGCCAACGTCGGAAGATCATCGAATTTGAACAACGGCAGGAGAACCCGACTGCGATCGGCGAGTTGGTCTGGGGCGAGGTGTTGGCAACCGACGCCGGGGGCGGTCAGGAATTGATGCTCGCGGCGGCGAAGCGGCACATCATCGAGAAACTCGAAGCGAAGGTCCGGAGCGTCGGCCTGTATCCGCAGGCGGCACTCCCGGCATGGTTGGCACTGCGCCATGCGGTCGGTTGTCTTCCTCCGGCGGAAGGCGCTGTACTGGTTTTGTCTGTTGGGGCGCGGTCCTCCCAGCTGGTACTCCAAGGCGCCGGTCGATTTTTCGCCCGCACCTTTGCGTTTGGCGGCAACCTGGCCACCCAGAAGCTGGCCGAGGAATTGCAACTGGATTTCCCTTCTGCGGAGGCGCTCAAACTCCGGCGTTGTGTCGAAATATCCGGTTCGGAAGACGGATTGCGCGAGCGCGAGGCGGGGAGGATTGCGCTCGATCAGTTTGTCCGGCGATTGTGCGCTGAGCTCCAGTGTTTCCCGCCGCTGGCCCTGCCGGAGGGCGACCCGGCCCGTCCAACGACACTCTTTCTGACCGGTGGAGGTGGCCGGCTTGCGGAACTGCCAGGGGCGCTGGCGGCGCGGCTTCAGTTGCGTGTCGAATGGTGGCATTTGCCAACTGACGCCGGTCCTGCTCAAGCGAAGACGTATTTCGGTGGTGCTCCCGACGAGTGCCGGCTGGCCGACCTGACGGGTTTGGCCGCCTGCGCAGCAAAGGGACCGCCGGAAGAGGGGAATCTGCTGCCCGTGGCAATCCGGCGAGAGCTGTTTTTCCGCCGCCGCTGGCCCTGGCTGGCCGGCGCTGCCCTGGTGGGAATCGCCGCGGGTCAAGTGCCTGCCTGGCGGTGGCAGGGAGAAGCGCGCGACGTGCAGCGACAATCTGCGGAGATGGACGCCAGAATCGCCGATATCCACCGCATTGACGCCAGGAATCGATTGAACCTCGCACAGCTTGCGGAGATCAGGCGTCGAATCAGTGCGCTCCAAAGACTCGAAGTCGCCCAATCTGCTTGGATCACACTGCTCGGGGAACTTCAGGTGCGGCTGGCCACGGCGCAAGATGCCTGGCTCGACCGGCTCCAGGTCCTGCCGGCAGAAGTGCCTGCAGTGCCGTCACGCCAAGCATCTTCTCCGGGCAGATCTGCGGACGGCCTCCGGGTTTTGATCGCAGGCAGCATATTTGATCCCGCGAGGCCGGTGGATCGCGCCGCGGACGGGTGCGGCACGAAAGCCACGGCGCTGCTCGAAGCGTTGCGCGGATCACCGCTCATCTCCGCAGTCGAGCACGAACATTTCGATGACAGCCAGCAGGGTCTGTTGCGCTTTGAGGTCACGCTCCGGCTTGCGGCGCACGCTCCAGACTGATCGCGGGAGGCTGCATCGTGACGCAACGGATCGACTGCCAAACAGAAACCATTTTGCAGCAGGCAACGAAGGAAACCGGGACGATGAACTTGAAAGCTTCGAGACGAACCATTCATCCCTCGTTGCACAGGCTGCTGATCGGCGGGTTGATCGTTCTGCTCGCCGGGGTGATGGTCGCGGAATCATGGCAGTTGGTCGCGAGCCGGCGCGCTCTGAACGCAGGGGATCGGGATTTGGCACAGCGGAAGCGCGAATGGAAACGCTTGTCTGCGCTTGATCTTGCGCCGCCCGCCGGTCAATCCGCCGACATTGACAACGAGCTTGCGGAGGCCGAGGAGACCCTCGCTGCGCTGCAGGCGGAGTCGGGCGATCGTGGACGCGGAGGCGCCCGTCCCGAGGGGGCAGTTGGTGTTGCCGGGCCGAGGTCGGACGCGTCCGAAGACGTGGCGGAACTGATCCGCGGACTGCACGATCAGGCGCGGCGACTCGGGGTGAATGTGAGGTCCGATGAGCAGTTTGGACTCGATGCCATCAAGGAGGAGACATCACGGCCGGGAATGGCCGCTTCGGTGCCGCGGCAGATCGAAGCGACGAATTCCATTTTGCAGTCCTTGTTTGTCGCCAGGCCGGCGCAGTTGGTCTCGGTGCAGCGCGTGCGTCCGCGTGAGTTGAACAACCGGGCGACTGCGGTACGGCGACGATCTGCAACGGCTGCATCGGGTGCTGGCGACCCTTTTGATGCCGATCCGCGCCTTTCAGTCCGTGAACCCGGTCTGATCGAGACCACGATGGTCAGGCTGGTCTTTGTCGGACGGACCGGGACGCTGAGGCATTTTCTCAACAGCATCCAGACGGGAGACCACCTGATGGTCGTCGACGAAATCAGGGTCGAACCTGCAGATGCGTTGCATGACAGTCACCGGGGCGGGCCTGCCGGTCCGGAACCGGTTGCGTTGTTGGTCACAGCGGCGCGGTCGCGCTTCACGGTCACCATCGAGTCTTGCGAAATCGCGGCGCTGACACCCGCCGCCGGGAAGACGCTCCTTGAGCGACAGCAGACGGTTGCCGCGGCTGGCTGCCCGCGCTGGCCAGAACCCGCGGCGCAGGGGCGCGGGCGGGGCTGGATCTACGACGTGTTCACGCCGCCGTCGGTGTTTCTGGACCGGCAAAGCGGCGCCATTGCTGCCGTGCCGGCGGATGAGGCACCACCGGCGGATTCCGACGTCAAGACGCCCGATCTGCAGCTCCTCCAGGTCCGGCGCGGAGTATTCCGGCTCCAGCTTGCGGGATATGCCCGGGGACGCGATGGACTGCGTGGGATATTTGTGGATACAGTCACAGGCGAAACGGTGATTGGCCGCGCGGGGGATCATCTGGCCCGGCACAAAATCCTGCTGGAGCAGTTGCTCCTGAGCCGCTCGGGTGCCCGGGAAGGACAGCGCGCAGCGGCCGGTGAGCCGGTGGCCACGGCCATGCTCATGGATGAATCAACGGGCGAAGAAATTGCACTCACAACCCGCGGTCCATGTCTGGCGGGACCACTGCTGGCGTTGTTTGGGAGCCACACGACTCCTGCCTTGCGCCGGGAATTGAAAGAGGGTGATGCGGTCGAGTGCGAAGGCGTTCGCTGTCAGGTCCTCCGGATCGAGATGGAGCCGCCCCTCGCCGTGGTGGAAAGCCTGACTCCGGGCACGATCGACGCAGCCCGCCAGATCCTGATTCCTCAGCGCCTTCCATCAACCCGTTCAATCCCATGAATCCGTCTGTCCGGCCTGTGCTCTTGTCGCTTTGCGTCCTTGTTTCGGTGCTTGCGTCCGGCCATGCGGCGGCGCAACCGGCTGCATCTGACCAGGAAGATTCACGGGCGCGGCTGCTCGAAGAGGTTGTTCAGTCGTGGCAGCGTCCGGGCGCGGCTCCAGCGCCCGCTTCGGCGCCTGTTGAGAGCCCTGTTTTGCCGCCGCTGGAGCAGAAGCTGGAGTCGATCGTGGTTCCCGCCGTCAACTTCACGAATCTCGAACTGAACCGTGCTGTGTCCGCGCTGGGTGCGCTGGCGGAGGAATTCGACACCGCAACCTCCGGTTCCAAAGGAGTGAATCTCGTGCTGCTCGATCCGGCGAATGCAAACCCAACGGTCACCATCACGCTCCGAAACCTGTCGCTGAAGCGGGTTCTCGATTTCGTGACGGATTCCATCGGCTACCAATACTCGATCGAGGCAGATGCGGTGGTGATCAGGCCGGGCGGCGAAAAATCCGCCCTCACAACCGAAGTTTTTCCGGTTCCGCGCGCGACGGTCATCCGGATGGTGGGAACCGGCGCGAAGCCTGGCATCCGCGGGATTCGCGCTCCGGAGACGGCTGAATCCCAGGAGCCCCCTCCGGAACCGGATCTGACCCGCGGCGTGCGGCAGTTTCTGGAGCGCGCCGGCGTTGGTTTCGACGGCGTTTCCGGAAGCAATCTCGCCTACGACGGATCCGCGATCATTGTCACCGAAACCCTGCGAAACCTCGACCGGATCCGCGCCATTCTGCGCCGCTACAACGAAGTGCGGCAGGTGGAGATTGAGGCGAAGTTCATCGACGTGCAGGAGGGAGCGCTTGACGAACTGGGCGTCCAGTGGAACGCCGCCCGCCGCCCCGTGGCGCTTGTCGACCCCCAGACCGGCATGCCGTTGATCAATGCCGACGGTTCGCCGCAGGTCCGCTATAACGAGCAATACAGCACGGCTGATCCGGCAAACGGCACCGCGGTCAATCGAACGCTGGTCGACGCCTTTCGAAGCAGCCAGCAGTCCAGCCAGATCATCATCGACGACACGGTTGTGGGAACCCTGGTTCCGCCATCGCTCCCCGGCGCCGGCAATCTCGGCCAGGCTGCGGGCAACCTGGCAACGATCACCGGTTCGATCGGCGAGTTTGACGTCAATGCGGTTGTGCGCGCACTGGCTCAGAAGAGCGGGACCGACCTGCTGAGCGCACCGCGGGTGACGGTGCTCTCCGGCAGCGAGGCGCTGATCACCGTCGCCCAGGAGATGCGCTATCCGCAATCGTTCGGGGAGATCCAGAGCCAGGTGGGCAGCGGTCGCACGACCGGTGATGGCAGCAGCGGCTCGGCGGGAGTGGCGATCACCGCGGGCACTCCAAAGGAATTCACCACGCGCAAAGTCGGGATGGAACTGCGCGTCATTCCCACGGTGGAGGAAGATGACTGCAGCATCAGCCTGGAACTCAATCCCAAGGTCACCGAGTTTGAAGGCTTCGTGGAATACGGCGGCCCGAGCATCGCGATCTCGGGCGGCCGAACGGTGACCGTGCCGCCCGGATTCTTTCAGCCGATCTTTTCCGTGCGCGAGGTGAGCACGCGCGTGACTCTCTGGGACGGCGCCACGATTGTGATGGGAGGCCTCATGCGCGAGGAGGTGAAAAGGGTTGAGGACAAAGTACCGATTCTCGGCGACATTCCGTTGCTCGGGCGCGCCTTTCGGTCGAAGGGAGTGAGTTCGCAGAAGCGCAATCTGCTGATCTTCGTGACCGCCAGCCTCGTCAGCCCGGGCGGAGGCCCGAGGAAACCCCGCGGGGCCGGTGCAACTGCCGCTTCCGAAGCGACACGGCCCACGCCTCAAGCTGCTGAGCCCACCCGGCAAAAATAGCTTTTACAGAGGTTTGCGGTTTACGAAGCCGTAAATTCAGGTTTGGCTGCGCGGATGGCCAAATGGCTGCTTGTCGACGGTTTCAATGTCGCCTACCGCTGCTTCTTCGCGGTGCCGGAGCTTGCCCGCGCCGACGGATTCCCCACGAACGCGGTTCACGGGTGGGTGAAGTCCCTCTGGCGCCTGATGGACCAGGAAAGACCCGCTGCGACCCTGGTCTTCTTCGATCTTGGCGGCGCCCAGGACCGGCTTGCGCTGCTGCCGGAATACAAGGCCCAGCGCGAGGAAATGCCTGAGGCGCTCGTGAAACAGCTGCCGTATATCAAAGCGGTGACTCGGGCGATGGGATTGGTCGGGGTGGAGAAGGCCGGCGTGGAGTCCGACGACCTCGTCGCATCCCAGGCGGTTCATCTCGCCGCCGGGGGCCATGAGGTTCTGATCGTGAGTGCCGACAAGGATTTCGCCCAGATTGTCGGGGACCGCATCATGCTTTTGTTGCCGCCGCCGTCCGCGAACCCGAAGCTCGGCTGGAGGCGGATGGACGCGGCTGGGGTGAAGGAAAAGTTTGGAGTCCTGCCGAAGCAGATACCGGACTATCTCGCACTGGTGGGCGATGCATCGGACAACATTCCCGGAATCGAGGGTGTCGGACCGAAAACCGCCGCGAAATGGCTGAATGAATACGGCAGTCTGGAGGGCGTGATTGCGCATGGCCGCGAGTTGAAACCGGAGCGTTTCCGCGAGTCCGTGCTCGCGCTTTCCGATCTGGTGCGCCGCAACCTGAAGCTCACGACGCTCAATCTCGGTCTTGAGACGGTGGCCGCGGAGCGGCTGATGGCGAACCCGGAGGAACTGATGCGGCTCCTCGGCGAGCTCGAAATGGTGGGCAGCCTGGCCGACGCCCGCGAGCGCTATGCGCAAGCCGAGCTGTTCTGAGCAGATGCGGGTCGGCGGGAGCTTCGCCTCCACGCAATATGCGCTCATCGCTTCCGATCGCCGTAGCCGTGCGGATGCGTTGAATGCCACCTCCACGCGGTGGCGACAATCGACTCGATGTCCGGATACTTCACGATCCAGCCGAGTTCGCGCTGCGCCAGGCCCGAGTCCGCATACAGCGCGGGCGGATCGCCCGGGCGGCGAGGCGCTTCAAGCAGGGGCACTTTCCTTCCGGAAATCTTCTCGACGGCGCGAATGACGTCCCGGTTGGACGACGGACGCCCGGTGCCGAGATTGAAGAACAATTGGGTGCCCGGCGTGCCCAGGCGGCCGAAGACCGCGATGTGGGCCCGGCTGAGGTCGTCCACGTGAACATAATCGCGCAGGCAGGTGCCGTCCGGGGTGGGGTAGTCGGTGCCGAAGAGCCGCAGCGGAGGCCGCCGGCCGAGCGCCGCGTCAATTGCAAGCGGGATGAGATGCGTCTCCGGATCGTGGTCTTCGCCAATCGTTCCATCCTCGGACGCTCCGGCTGCGTTGAAATAGCGGAAGGCCGCGAAGCTCAGCCCATGTGCGTGGGCGAGCGCCTTGAGCACGTTTTCCACGTCCAGCTTGGTCTGGCCGTACGGATTGATGGGTGTCTGCGGCAGATCCTCGGTGATCGGCAGGCGGCCCGGTACGCCATAGGTCGCGCAGGTCGAGGAGAAGACAAACCGCTTCACGCCAACCGCCAGCATCGCGTTGAAGAGCTGCAGCGTGGCGCCGACGTTGTTCAGGTAGTACTTGAGCGGATCGGTGACCGATTCGCCCACGTAGCAGAAGGCGGCGAAGTGCATCACGAGTCCGATCTGCTCCTTCTCCAGCACATTGCGCACGGCCGCCTCGTCGCCGAGTCCGATCTCGTAGAAGGGAACCGAGGGGCCGACGGCGCCGCGGTGGCCGTAGACCAGACTGTCGAGAACCACCGGCCGGTGCCCCGCTGCTTCGAGCTGCCGCACGCAATGGCTGCCGATGTAACCGGCTCCGCCGACAACGAGTACATTCATCTTGCGAGACTTGTAGTGATCTTCCCCTTGCGATGGCTAGGCAAAACGCTCTTGCGCATCTGACCGGGCGGGTGTCGGATCATCCGAACCATCCCATGAAGCAGTCGCGCATCGTCATCACCGGCATCGGCCTCACCGCGCCGAACGGCAACACGCTGGCGGAATACCGGCAGAACCTGCTCACGGGCGTTTCGGGCGTTGAACTGATCGAGGTGCGCTACATGGGCGCGCAGCCCGCGGGGGTCTGTCACTTTGATCCGCTCAAATACCAGAAGAAGAAGGATGTTCGCATCGGCACGCGCGCAGGGAGCATCAGCATCTTCTCCGCTTGCGAGGCGCTGGCCGACAGCCGCCTGAATTGGGACGCGTTCGACAAGTCCCGCGCGGGGATTTATCTGGGAATCACCGAGCACGGCAACGTCGAGACCGAAAACGAGATCTACAACGTCTCGCTCTTCAAGCACGACACCAAGTTCTGGTCGCATCACCACAATCCGCGGACGGTCGCCAACAATCCGGCGGGCGAGGTCTCGCTCAATCTCGGTATCACCGGCCCGGCCTACACGCTCGGAGCGGCCTGCGCGGCCGGCAATCTCGGCCTCATCCACGCCGCGCAGATGCTGCGGCTCGGAGAGGTCGACGTGGCCTTTGCCGGCGGCGTCAGCGAGAGCATCGGGACCTTCGGCATTTTCGCGGCGTTCAAGAGCCAGGGAGCGCTCGCGTCGCATCCCGATCCGACGAAGGCAAGCCGGCCGTTCGACAAGAAGCGCAACGGCATCGTGGTCAGCGAGGGCGGGTGCATCTACACGATGGAGCGCCTGGAGGACGCTGTCGCGCGGGGCGCGAAGATCTACGGGGAGATCGGCGGCTATTGCGTCAACTCCGACGCCACCGACTACGTGCTGCCCAATTCCGTGCGCCAGGCCGAATGCATCCGGAAGGCGGTTGCGAATGCCGGCCTGACGCCTGCCGATATCGACATCGTGAATACGCATGCGACCGCGACGCCGCAGGGCGACATCCAGGAATGCCTGGCCATCGGCGAGGTGTTTGCGGGCTGCGCGGACGTGAACATCAACAACACCAAGAGTTTCATCGGACATGCCATGGGTGCCGCCGGTGCGCTGGAACTCGCGGGCAACCTGCCGTCGTTTGACGACCTGACGGTGCATCCGACGATCAACGTCGACGAACTCGATCCGCAGTGCGACCTGCCGGGCCTCGTGCTCAACCAGCCGCGGAAGGCAAAACGGGTTGACGCAATTCTGAACAACTCCTTTGGTATGCTCGGAATCAATTCCGCGCTCATCATTTTCCGCTATCGCGCCTGATGCGCCCTCCATCCACATGACGAAAGACGAATGCAGGAAGCTGGTCACTGAAATCATCGCCGACATCGCGCCGGATGAGGATCTCGGCAACTTGAAGCCGGACGTGCGTCTTCGCGACCAGCTGCAACTCGATTCGATGGACTTCCTGGACATCGTCATGGAGCTGCGCAAGCGCCACGGCATCGAGGTGCCCGAGGCGGATTACATCCAGCTCGCATCGCTCGACAGCTGCGCCGAGTACCTGACGCCGAAGTTCAACGCGCTTGGCGGCAAGGGCTGACGGGCGACCGCTTGCTGCGACCGGCGCGCGGACTGCCGGCCTGAACTCAGCGGGCGGCGCAACGCCTCGCGTTCGACCTGGAATGAGGCGTAGCAGCCCCTTTCGTGTTGTAACGTATTACGTGACAAAACGCGTCCGTCCTCACCCCGTAGTTATAACGTATTACGTGACAAAACGCGGCGGACCGACCGCGATGTTTGTAACGTATTACGTGACAAAATGCGCGCGAAGTCCCGGCGGTTTTGTAACGCAAAACATCACCTCGGTGGACCGGAGAAACGCGCCGAAAACATCCCCGGGCAGGTTGGTCAATGGCCGCCGGTCGTCCTGACCCCGGTCAGTGACTCTGCGTTGCTGAATCTCGGCCAGTTGAAGCCATAGAAGGTCACGAAGATGAAGCACACCAGCGGGACGATGAAGCCTCGCGATACCCCGTAGTGGTCGGCGACCGCGCCCATCAGCTTTGGCACGATCGCGCCGCCCATGATCGCCATGACAATGTAGCCCGAAGCCTTCTTGGCCCGGGCGCCCAATCCGTGGATTCCGAGGGCGAAGATCGTCGGGAACATGATTGACATGAAAAAATAGCTCAGGAACACGCAGGCGACAGACAGCCAGCCGAGCTTGAGAAAGATCAGGAAACAGATGCCGATGTTGAGCAGCCCATAGAGGCCGAGCACCTTGTGAGCCGAGAATTTCTTCAGGATAAACGCGCCGCTGAATCGTCCGGCAAGGAAGCAGAAGAAACCGGCTGAGACCAGGTACGACGCCCCTTTGTCGCTCAGGCCGAGAACCCCGAGCTTGTTCGTTTCGAATACGCTCGTGAACCAGCCCGCCTTCCATGACGCGGGGATCGCCGGCACATCGGCCGTCATGTAGTTGATGAAGAAACTGAAGATGCTCGACTGCGCGGCGACGTAGAAGAACTGCGCCAGCGTCGCGCCGGAGAAATGCGGATGAGACCAGATGCTATGGCTCGGAATCCTGTTGGCCGTCTTGACGAGCATCAGTGCCGCGACAGCGATGACGGCAATCACGCCCAACACGATCAGCAGCGCAAGGGATGTGTCTGCGGTCACCGCGAAGCTCGCCGGATGCGGGATACGCGAAGCCAGGCCGATCGCGCGAGCACCGAAGCCCAGCGCGTTAAGAATGACCCAGGAGATCATCCCGATGCTCACCGCGAGCACAGCCACATTCCCCAGCAGCATGGAATAGATGGCGCCGCGGTTGACCTCGCGGGCGTTCTTTTCCGCTTCTTCCTCGGCGGCGTTCTTGTTCTCGAGATGGTAGACATCCTCCGTCTTGATGTCCGGCACGTTGGCAAAATAGAAGACGACGGCCAGGATGACGACGACGACTGCGACGGCGGAGTAGGGGATCCAGAGCGTTTGGGCGCCCGTGCTCTGGCCCGATGCGTCCTTTCCGTAGAAGAACAAGCCGCCGGCGATCGGCCCAAAAATCCAGCCGACGCCGTTGCACGACTGGGCGAGGTTGATGCGGGTGGCCGCGTATTGCTGGGGCCCGAGCACCGTTGTGTAGGGATTGGCCACCGTCTCCAGGAACGTCAGACCGGCGGCGATGAAGCAGACGCCGAGCAGGAATGCCCAGAATTGCGCGATGTGCGTCGCGGGGATGAACCAGAACCCGCCCACCGCAACCATCAGAAGCCCGGTGATGATGCCGCCCTTGTAGCCGAGCTTCGTTGCAAGCCAGCCGGCCGGCAGCGCCATGAGGAAGTAGCCCAGATAGTGCGCAAATTGCACCCAGGCCGACTGCGCCAGATTGAGGTGCAGCTCCTGCTGGAAATGTTTGTCCATCACATCGATCATCCCATTGCAGAATCCCCAGAGGAGAAACAGCGAGCTGACCAGGATGAAGGTGAAGACGACGCTGCGGCCGTCCTCCATGACGAACATGCTTTTCTTGTTTGCGTTCATATTAGGGTCGAAAGCGTTTCCGAGAGATCAGACTGCAATCGCGCCCCGGCGAAAGCGTTTCCGATTCATGCAAACTGTCGCGGCAGCCATGAGGGGCGTGGGGTTCATGGAAGCCGCAATCGGTGCCGGAGATCGCACGAAGCGTCAAGCCCGGCGTGGTGGCGCGCTTGTTGCTGGCAGCCGCGAGCGCCAGCGAGCGGACGGCCGGATACAAATCCACTCGCTGGCGCTCGCAGCCACAAAGCCGTGTCCATGCGAATTGTAGGAAGCGAGCTTGCCCCTCGACACGGGGCCTTGAGCTTGCTTGCGGTGCCGCAGACCCTGAGCCTGCTTGCGGTGAGCCTGTCGAACCCGTCGAACGGGAGCTTGTCGAACCCGTCGAAACGGCTCGCGATTCAGACGTATAATCGCCTGTCCCTCGACTTTGCTCGGGGCCCTGACCCATTCGACCCCGCCCTGCATGACGATGCTGCCCTCCGCCCGGATCAACCGAGCGGCTTGGTCAGGATCTTGGAGTTGCGGCCGTTGTCCTCGTATCCCTTGAGCCGTGACTCGGGCAGCACCGACTTGTCCGCCTCCGCGAATCCGCAGGAGGAAATGAAGAACGAGTAGCTCTGCGTGGACAACGCGAGCGCCTTTGCCGCGCCGCGTTCCTTCGCGACCAGGCAGGCGTAATCGACCATCTTCCGGCCGATGCCGCGATTCTGGTAGAACGGGAGCACGTAAAGCGAGCCGACCTCGGCGAGCTGCGGCTTGTCCGGAAAGAGCGTAAGCGACACGCAGGCGATCAGGTTTTCGTCGATCTCGAAGACGAAGAACTGGTCGATGTTCTTCTCGATTGCCTGTTGCGTGCGGTAGACCAGCTCCTCGCGCTTCACGGCATTGCGCGTCAGATTGTAGATCAGCCGGACGTCGCGGCGGGTCGCCTTGCGAATCTGCTGGTAGTCGTTGCCGTAAATCAGCGTCCCGACGCCCTCGTTGGAGAAGATCTCGTTGAGCAGGCCGTCGAAGACACGGCCGTCGAGCAGATGAACACGCGTTGTTCCGGTCTCGATCGCCTTGATCGCGTGGACCGCCTTGCTCCGCGCATCCTCGGCGATGGTCTCGGGATGGTCCTTGAGGATTTCCCGGAGCGATTCCACGGAAATCTCGCGCCGAAGCTCCCCGCCGATGTGCAGACCGGTCAGCGGGGCGAGGTAGATGATCTTGCTCGCCCGCAGCACCTCGGCGAACTCCGCCGCAAGCAAGTCGGAATTGACGCGCAGCGAATGTCCGTCGGGGCCGAAGCCGATGGGCGCAATGATCGGCACGATATCGGCGGTGATCAGATGGGCGATGAATTCCTTGTCGATCCGGTCGACCTTGCCGGTGAACTGCTGCTCGACGCCCTTGATGATGCCGACCGGGATCGCCCGCACGGCATTCGTGATGGCGCATTTCAACCCATTCTGGGTGAGCCCCTCCAGGATCAGCTGCGAGACGCGTGCCGAGGCGCGGATTGCGAGGTCGAGTGTCGCGGGATCGGTGACGCCGGTGCCGTGGACGTCGCTGATCGGAATGCTGCGCGCGGCGGACAGTTCTTCGATCTGCTGACCGATTCCGTGGACCAGCACGACCTTGATTCCAAGGCTGCGGAGCACCGCGATGTCGATCAGGAGATTGCCAAAATTGTCATCGGCGACGATGGCGCCGTCGAGGGCGATGACAAAAATCTGCCCTTGAAACCGGGGCACATATTTCAGGATGCCCCGGAGATCAGTGGGCTTGATAGTCGTGATGGTGGAGCCGTTGCTCATCGAAGTATTGAGGGGGTTCTCATCGAATCCAGCTGCTGCGTCAACCGGGGATATTGACACGCGGAGGAAAAACGACGGAGACGGCGGCCTGCCCTCCAGCGGTCACTTGATCGTGAACTGCCAGGTTTTCGAGGTGTTGCGGCCGCAGACGGTCACGGTGTAGCGACCGGGCGGCAGGTTTTCGGTGGAGAATTGCGCGAGGACGATGCTTTCCTTCCATCGGGCCATCAGCTGTCCCCCGGGTTTGCGAAAATCCGGGAGCAGAAAAAGCTGGTTCTCCCTGCGGAAGAGGAGCGTGTCGTCGAGCTGTGTCCGGTAGTCGGGCTGGGCGCACGTGAACTGCACCGCGTAGACGCCCCGGGCGGCGATTTCGCGCGGCGCTGTGACGCCGGTGATGTTCGCCGGCAGCGCCGGTTTTGCCGGCATGGCGGCGTCGAGGTCCACCGGGAGACCGCCGGACGCGCTCTCCACCTCGCCGACCGCCGGCGCGAAACGGGAGACCGGCATGGGGTCCGCCGGGCGCTCAAGTTCCACCGGAATGCGCTCGTAGCCGAGTGCAACCAGGCGTCCGGCGCCGGGCGGCTCATTGAGATCGTGAAACGGCTCGAAGGCCCTTCCGGGTTTGCCGAAATGGATCCGAAGAAACGTATAGGCCACGATGAAGACCACGATTGCGATCACGACCCAGCGCAGGGGCAGGGTCTTGGTGGGCGGACGCGGCGCAGTCATGTTGGCGCGGGTCTTATCCCGCGCCGACGCCGGTGCCGCAAATCAATTTGCTTCCCGTTCCCGCGGCTGTTCACTTATCGGCGATTCATGAAGCTCTGGTCCCAGTTTTTCATTCCCACGCTCAAGGAAAGCCCGGCGGACGCCGAGATCGCCTCGCACAAGCTCCTGCTTCGCGCGGGACTCGTGCGCAAGCTGAGCGGCGGGCTCTACACCTATCTTCCGCTCGGCCTGCGGTCGTTGCAGAAGATCACGCAGCTCTGCCGGGAGGAGATGGACGCCGCGGGCGCCATCGAGCTCTGGATGCCGCATCTGCATCCGGTGGAATTCTGGCAGACGGGCCCGCGGTGGGCTGCCGCGCGCGAGATCATGTACCGGGCCGACCATGCCGGTGACGGACGCCGGGCGCCGCGCGAACCGGAATTTGTCCTCGGGCCGACCCACGAGGAGATCATCACGCCGCTGGTGAAGTCCGAGATCACCAGCTATCGCGACCTGCCGAAGAACTTCTATCAGATTGCGACGAAGTTCAGGAATGAAATCCGCCCGCGCTACGGCCTCATGCGGGCGCGGGAATTCGTGATGAAGGATGCGTACTCGTTCGATGTGGACGACGAGTCCGCCATTCGCAGCTACCACGCGATGGAGGCGGCCTACACGAAGTTCTTCTCCCGCTGCGGGCTGAAGACGATCTCGGTCGAGGCCGACACCGGTGTGATGGGAGGCAGCTTTTCGCACGAATTCATGGTGCCGGCGGAGGTGGGCGACGACGATGTCGTCTACTGCGAGGAGAGCGGCTATTCCGCAAACCGCGAGAAGGCGACGAGCGGGCTCGTGCCGCCGGAATTCCAGGATGCGGCGCCTGCGGGCGCGATCGAGGATTTCCCGACTCCTGGCGTTGTCACGATTGCCTCGCTCGCCGCAGCCCCTTACGGCGTGGCTGCCGGGCAGCAGTTCAAGACCCTGATCTACATGGGCGACGGAAAGCCCTTCGCCGTCGTCCTCCGCGGCGGGGACGAACTGGAGGAGGCGAAGCTGGGCGCGCTCGGTTTCACCCTGTGGCGGCCGGCCACTCCGGAGGAGATCGAGCCCGTCATGGGTGCGAAGCCGGGCAGCCTCGGTGCGGTCCGCGGCACGATCAGGAATCCCGAGGCGCTTGCGGGCATCTTCGCCGACAAGGCGGTGCGCCTGATCGGCAACGGCGTGACCGGAGCGAACCGCGATGGCTTTCACCTGCGCAACGTCAATGTCGTGCGCGATCTCGCGATCACGCGTTTCGGGGATTTCCGCCGCGTTCGTGAAGGCGAGCCCTGCCCGAAGTCGGGCCTGCCCCTCAAGATCCGCCGCGCCATCGAGGTCGGCCATGTCTTCAAGCTCGGCACGAAATACAGCGAAAAATTCGGCGCCGTCTACACCGATGCGCAGAAACAGAGCAAGCTGATGATCATGGGCTGCTATGGCATTGGCATCAGCCGGACCCTGCAGGCCGTCATCGAACAGAGCCACGACGCCGACGGCATCGTCTGGCCGTGGAACGTTGCGCCATTCCAGGTGCTCGTGGTCCTGCTGGATCCGCAGCTCCCTGAGGCAGCGGAGCTCGGGCGAAAGCTCGCCGCCGCTGCGGAGTCCGCGGGCGCTGACGTGCTGGTGGACGACCGCGCGGAGCGCCCAGGCGTGAAGTTCAAGGACGCCGACTTGATCGGGCTGCCGTTGCGCATTACAATCGGCGGACGGGGATTGAAGGAAGGAATCATCGAGATGAAATGGCGCGCCGAAAAGGATGTTGCAAAGGTGCCCGTCGCGGAAGCGGAGGCTCGCGTGCGCTCGGCAGCGGCTGCCGCGCAGGCCCTCGCGAAGGGATGACCATGCCCGCGGCGAGAACGGATGTCGCACCGGCCCCGAAGGCGGAAACCGAACTCGCGTTTTCGGGGCACTGGCGGGTTGTCGTCCTGAACGACCCCGTCAATCTGATGTCCTACGTGGTGCTCGTCTTTCGCAAGGTGTTCGGCTTCGACGAGCCCACCGCACGCCGGCACATGATGGAAGTTCATGAGCTTGGGCGCTCGGTGGTCTGGACCGGGTTGCGGGAAAAAGCCGAGGCCTACGCGTTCTCGTTGCAGCAATGGCATCTCACCGCCATTCTGGAGCCGGATGAAACGCGTTGAGGTCAAACTCAGCCTGCCCGTGGTGGCACCATTGCTCGATCTGATCAAGCGGACGGTGGACGAGCTTGGCGACCGGCTCGCTTCTCCAAATCAGGTGCGGGATCTCGACGAGGATCTGGGCGCGGCGTGGAAGGGCGAATTGCTCAGCGACCAGAACGAGGATTGCCGGCGGTTTCTTGCGTTGTTCGACAGCGAATTTTTCGGGAGCGGGATGATCGCCTTTGACGACGACAATGCCGAGTCGGTCCTGCGTGCGTGCGCCGCGATCCGCCTCCGGATGCGGGATCGCGATCTGCGGGATATCGGCGACGATGCGATCGAAGGCGGCGGCGTGGATGTCGCAACGCTCGACGACGCAATCCAGAAGAGCTTCATGTGCTACGTCTTCCTGGCCACCCTCCAGGAGCTGATCATCCAGCACCTGGACTCGGCGATTCTGGATGGATGACCGGCCCGGATGTTCGATGCTCCATCCAATTCCGAGATTGGGGTCTGGCCTTTGGCCCGCATATCCGGCAAACATTTGCCGACACTGCGGCCGACGATGACGGGCGGTCGCAGCACCGATTAGGACTGTAGCATATGCGGGCCACCAGGATCCAATGCAGTTACTGCGGGCTTCCATTCAACATGCGTCGGAGCGAGCCCGGACGCGCCGAATTCTGCTGCTCGGGCTGCGCGCTCGCGAGCCGGCTGCCGCGGGCCGGGGAGGGCGGCCAGTTTCCGGTGACACCCGCTCTTGTCATCGCGCTCGGTGCAGGCTTCGCACTTTTCAACCAGGTTCTGTTCTGGGTGCTTTCGGTCCAGCTCGCCGGCCAGCACCGGGCGCCGGAGGCGCTGATCTGCGCGCGAGTGTCCGGCGGTGTCGGGATCGTGCTGTGGGCCGCGCTGGTTGCGGCAATCTGGCGCACGGGTTGCCGCAGATGGACGGACGTGCTGGTCATGGTCGCGACCCTCGGGGCTCTTGCGGCTGCAACCGGGTTGACGCGGTCCTCCGGCAACGTGCTGCTGGTCAACGCGACGCTTGTGCTCTGGCTCGCGCGCGGCTGGGGCAAGCAAAAATTCGCAGGAAAAAAGTCGCTTACCATTTGACCGGGGGGGCGGGTGACCTACGCTGTCCCCCCGACACCCTGCAGTGTTCGTATTGTGTTCGATAACCGCTCTTTGCCTTTGATTTAATTCGGGAGCCATACCGCGGTGGCGGCTGCTAGGCCGTAAATCGGAAAGCAAATTCCACCAGGCGGCGCCCACCTTAGCTTAAAAAGGACTTGAGCCTTTGAGCTTACGGCACAGGTGGGGTGTTGTTTTTCTTTTCCATTGGACCGGCGGCGCTCCAAGGCCGACCACGTGACGCGATCTCCGAATGAATCCAAATGAACTCAGCACCCTGCATGTGGTGCATGTCGCAGCGGCGTTGGTGCTTGTTGGATACACGTTCTATGCGCTGGCCGCTCCGCCGGACGCACGCAAGCGGGTGCTGATCTGGACCGGCTCGGCCGCCTTGGTCATGCTTCTCACGGGGCTGCGGATGTGGCAGGAGTTCTACGGTTTCGCTCCGGCTGGCTGGCTGGTCGTCAAGTTCATCTGCTGGCTCGGTCTTGCGGGACTCAGTGGAATCGCCTTCCGGAGACGCGGCAATGCGTGCCTGATCGAGTGGCTGGCCATTGTCTTCGCGGTCACCGCGGTGGCCATGGTGTACCTGAAGCCGTTCTGAGGCGTTGCTAAAGCGGGAATCGCCCAGGAGCCTGTCGGGCTTCGCCCTCCATGCTCCTGATTGGTGCGATTCACGAGGATTTCATGCAGACGCGGCGCCCGCGACACACTCGGTTCTTGATGTTTGGGACATTTCCAGACAATCCTATCGGGCCCCTACGGCGGACATGGCACACCCAACGATGACGCTGCTCGAAAAGGACGACTCGATTGACCACCTCGGGTCTGCGCTGGCGACCTATACACGGGAAGAGCCAGCGCCATCTCACACGCGGCGGCATTCGTTGCAGGAGATTGTTCGGCGCGCCAATTCCGATTCTGCAATGCTGGAACACGAGCTCAAGGAGATCGAGCGGCGCCTGGGCACGACTGCCGAGCGGCCGGGCGATCTCGATCGGGCGGCGACCATCGGACATCTCCTGACAAACCAGATGTGCCTGGCCGTCTTGATGCAGGGGATTGAATCGGGGGTTTAACAGGCGTATCGACGAGACCATGTCATCGAATTTGCTCTATGTCGGATTGAGGGGACAGGTTGTCGCCATTGACAAGGACACGGGCGCGACGCGGTGGCAGACGAAGCTCAAGGGAGGCCTGACGAGCGGCGAGCGCTTTGTGAGCCTGCTCGTCGCAGACGGCCGCGTCTACGCTCACACCTACGGAGAACTGTTCTGCCTGGACCAGGAAACCGGATCGATGCTCTGGAGAAACGGACTTGATGGCCTTGGTTACGACATTGCGACGCTCGCAACTGAAGGCATCCCGAGCTCATCGCTGGCGGCGCTTGCGTCGCTCCGAAAGCGGCAGTCTGCCGATGCCGGGACCGCTTATCCTGCCAGCGGCGGAGGTCGCTAGGCTGATTTCCGTACCTGGCTGCGAGTGGGGAGAACCAGCCTAATTCAACGTGATCGTGACCGCGGCTGCGACTTGATGCGCGCGTTGCCGCGCTTCCTCGATCGTGTCTCCGCTTGCGACGGCGACGCCGAGGCGGCGATGGCCGCGACACTCGGGCTTTCCGAACAGCCGCAGATGACTCTCCGGCACGGCAAGCGCCTGCTCGATTCCGGAGAACGCCGGCACGCCGTCACCCCAGCCCAGCAACGCGACGCTGAATGACGGGCGCAGAAGCCGGATCGGAGGCACCGGAAGGCCGAGAATCGCTCGCGCATGCAGCGCGAACTCGCTCCATTGCTGGCTTCCAATCGTCACCAGCCCGGTGTCATGCGGGCGCGGGCTCACCTCGCTGAACAGGACGTCTTCGCCGCAGACAAAACACTCGACGCCAAAAATGCCCCAGCCGCCGAGATTTCCGACCACGGTTTTTGCGATCCGCTGCGCCGCCTCCAGGGTCTTCTCCGACATCGGACACGGCTGCCAGCTCTCCCGATAGTCACCGTCGATCTGGATGTGGCCGACCGGAGGGCAACATTGGATTCCGTTGACCGCGGACACCGTCAGCATGGTGATCTCGTAGTCAAAACGAATGAATCCCTCGACGATGCAGCGGCCCGCCCCCGAGCGGGCGCCCTCCTGGGAAAGCTTCCAGGCGCGGGCCATGTCCCCGGCGGATTTCACGACACTCTGGCCGTGGCCGCTGGACGACATCAGTGGCTTGAGGACGCAGGGAAAGCCGAATGCCTGTCCCGCGGCGAGCGCCTCGGCTTCGGTGGCGACAAAGCGGTACGGGGAGGTCGGCAGCTTCAGTTCCTCGGCGGCGAGGCGGCGGATGCCTTCGCGGTTCATGGTCAGCCGCGCGGCGCGAGCGGTGGGGACGACGCGCTGGCCGGCCTTTTCGAGTTCGACCAGAACGTCGGTGGCGATGGCCTCGATCTCGGGGACGATCAGGTCCGGCTTTTCCTGGGCGATCACCCGGCGCAGCGACATTGCGTCGAGCATCGGGAAAACATGGCTGCGGTGCGCAACCTGCATGGCCGGTGCGCCGTCGTAGCGATCGCAGGCGATGACCTCGCAGCCCAGGCGCTGGAGTTCAATGACGACTTCCTTGCCGAGTTCGCCTGCGCCGAGCAGGAGCACGCGCATGGCGCCGTTCGTGTTGGGACTGCCGATGGAGCCGGGGTTGAACATGCTGCGATGTTTGCGTGCCGACGGCGGCTGGCAAACCGGATTTGCGGATTACGGCGCGGCGGGTGCCGGACTCAGATCGATTTGGAGCCGCTCCAGTCGGAACGTGACAGCGCGATGGCCGGCTTCAGCGGATACCGCCGGCGCCTGGGATGTCCGGAACTCCAGTGTCGTCTCGCCTGGCGGAAGCAGCATCGGGGATGTCCGGACGGCCTGCAGGGAACCCTGGACGCGGCCAGTCCAGAGCTGGACATTTCCGGCGGTCAGCCGCAAATCGCGTGACAGGGGACTGCGGGCGGCGAAGGAAATCCCGATGGGGACGGAATCGCGACCGGTGTTGACAAGCACGATTTCCGCAACGGAGACGGCGGCCCAGCGCCAGCCTTCCTGTTCATTCCATTCCTCGGGCGACCAGCCCGCGCCGAAGCGGGCGCTGATGTGCGCGGCGGCCGGCGCCGCGGGCGGCGGATTGACGATGCGGTATTCGGCCGGCGGCGGGGGGGCATCGCGGATTCCGCCGAGGTAGTAGTAAAACTGATACACGCCGAACGGCACAAAGCAGTTGCCGAGGAGGAACCAGGCGGCCCACGACCGGCCCGGTCGCGCGGCGAGGAGCAGGTTGAACGCAAGCGTGATGGGCAGGGCGTGGCGGGTGATGGTGAAATGGCTCTCCCAGGAGAGGAATCCGATGCACAGGAAGTACGGCACGAAACACGCGGCGACCCGCCAGAGCCGGTGCTCCCATGCGCGATGGGTGAGCACGTAGACGCACTGCGTGAGGAGCGCGACGATGGTCAACACCGCATGCAGCTCGGGGCTCTTGTAGAGTTCGAAATACCAGCGGTGCCAGCGGATGTGACCCTGCACGGCGGTGACGGTGAATTCGCCGAGCTTGGCCATGATGCCCCGGAGCGGCCAGTCGAGGTTGTTGCCGTCGACGCTGACGGCGACGCCGAGCCGCCAGGTAACGTAGGCGCACCAGAGCAACAACGGTGTGGCGGCGATCAGGCTGAGGCGAAGATTGGTTCGCAGCGCCTGTCTCCAGGGGCGCTTGAAATCCCAGAGCCCGACCAGTCCGAGCAGGCTGGTCTCGCGCGTGAGTGCGGCCAGCGCCAGCACACCGGCGCCGCCGCTGCCGCCGAGCAACACGGCGAGCGTCATCAGGAAGAAGGCGGGGAGATCGCCAAGCGAAGCCCAGAGCGACTCGATGACGCCGCAGGTCAGCAGCATTGCGGCGAATCCGGCAAGGCCCGCCCAGCCGTGGGGACGGAAGAGTGCGGCGAGCAGAACGGCATAGCCGGCCCAGAAGATGAAGTTGAGGGCGGCGTAGGCGTTGAGCACCCAGAAGGAACGGCCCAGGCCGCCGAGCCAGGCGAGCCACGACAGGAGAATGCGGCGCGCGCGGTAGGGCGCATTGTCGATCGCGGTCGTGAGGCCCGGATCGCGCAGCAGCGGGTCGAGCGCGATTTGCGCATACTGCTGGCCGTCGAAGCCGAAGCGGTGCAGCGGATACGGATCGATGTATTTCGGGGTCGCGCGGTAGGCGGCGATCCCCCGCGGGGCGAACTCGCTGCCGATGACGATCAGCCGGGTCAGGCCGGTGGCGGGCGAGTAAATGCGGACGACGATGCTGACGAGGATCGCGAGCGCGGCGGCGCCCACCAACGCGAACAGCCAGAGGGGCGGGCGTTGGCGGGCGCGGGTGGAATCTCCGTCAGTGGTCATCGGGGAGGCAATGCGATCGAGGCGGCCGGGTTTGGCCCAAGAGGATTCCTACCAATGTGGAGCCGCACACCAAGCCATTTTGCAGAGGCCAAGAATTCAAAACGTGGTTTTGCTCGCGCCGGGAAGGAACGTGTAGGCGGGGGCGCCTGCCCCGGACCGGCCTCGGCGCGGCCGGCTACAACGGATCACTGTTTCCTAGGCAAAGAAGAGAACGCAGAAATCCAGGCTTCGGTTTTGCCGCGGGCCTGCCATGCTTGCGCCTGCACCGATCGTCGCAGTTCAGCCCACAACCCCGCATGACCGACTCAACCAGCCCTGCCCCTCCCGGCGAACTCTGCGGCGTCTGGATCGACGGCGACGGGGTGGCGCACCTTGCGGTGACGACGCGGGACGGCGGGCGGGAGGAGCGGACAGACGCCTTCCATCCGTTTGCCTGGCTGGGCGACCCGGCTGTGGCCGGCGGAGTGGCGGGAGTCTCGGTTGAGGAACTGAAGGGCGACGGGCCCTTCCGCTGGCTGGCTTGCGCGACGACGCGCCCGGAGTTCGAGGCCTTCGTCCGGGAATCGCCTGACGGTTCGGCGATCGACTGGATCCGGCCGCTCGAAAACCAATACCTGCTGGCCGGGCGGCGCCGGATGTTCGGGGAGATGACGTTTGCGCAGCTGCGGCGCTGCCAGCTCGACATCGAGACTGGAAGTTCAACGGGAGGTTTCAGCGATGCGCACAACGCCGGCGACCGCGTGCTGGCGATCGGACTGCAGTTTGGCGCGCGCCGGCGATTGCTCGTCCTCGAGGAGGAAACGGATGCCGCTGAGACGCGCCTGCTGCTGGAGTTCAACGATGTGATCGAGTCGGAGGATCCGGACGTGATCGAGGGCCACAACGTCTTCAAGTTCGACCTCGAATACCTGCGGCTGCGGTGCAAGCACCATCGGCTGCCGTGCGCGTGGGGACGGTTCGGCCAGACGGCGACGTTTCGCAACAGCCGGCTGAAGGTGGCGGAGCGCTGGATCGATTTTCCGCGCTGCGATCTTCCGGGACGAACGGTCATCGACACCTACCTGCTGGTGCAGCTCTACGACATCAGCACGCGGGAGATGCTCGCCTATGGACTGAAGGACGTGGCGATCTACTTTGGCATCACGGACGAGGCGGACAGCGAGCGCACCTACATCGAGGGCAGCCGGATTCACGAGGCGTTTCGCACGGATCGCGCGCGGTTTCTGGCCTATCTTGCCGACGATCTGCGCGAGACGAAGGGCGTGGCGGACCTGCTGCTGCCGACGTATTTCGAACAGGTGAAGACCTTTCCCCTGCTGCTTCAGGAGGCGACCCTGCGCGGCACCACCAACAAGATCGACGCGCTGTTCCTCGAGGAGTACTACCATGCGCGCCAGAGCTGTCCGGTGCCGCCGGAGGTGCAGCCGTTCGAGGGCGGCTATACGCGCAGCTTCCAGGAGGGCGTCTTCCGGCATGTGCTGCACTTCGACGTGGCGTCGCTCTATCCGAGCCTGCTGCTGTCGATCGGTCGGAATCCCCGCAACGATTCGCTTGGCGTCTTCATCCCGTTGCTCACCCGCCTGCGCGAGTACCGGCTCAAGTACAAGCAGCTGGCGCGAACGGCGGCGACGGAGGAGTTGCGGGCCGAATACCAGGCGCGGCAGGCCAGCTTCAAGATCCTCATCAATTCGTTCTATGGCTACCTCGGTTTCTCGGGCGCGCGCTTCGGCGACGGCGAGCTTGCGGCGGAGGTGACGCGCCAGGGCAGGGAATTGCTGCAACGGCTGATCGACGAATTCGCGCGCCACGGCTGCACGATCCTCGAGGCGGACACCGACGGGATCTACCTGTCATCGGACGCGCATTTCGCGGAGCCGGAAAAGCTGCTTGCGCTGGTGTCGTCGATTCTTCCGGCCGGGATCGAACTCGAATTCGACGGCTCCTACGCCGCGATGTTCTGCTACAAGGCGAAGAACTACGCCCTGTACGACGGGCACAAGATCATCCTGCGCGGCTCGGCCCTGCGCTCGCGCGGCATCGAGCCGTATCTCCGGCGGCTGACCGACCAGTTGCTGCGTCACCTGCTCGGAACCGGCGCGGAATCGCCGCTCGTGCTGGTGGAGGATTACCGGAGGCGGCTCGCGGTGCGCGAAATCAAGATCAGCGAGATTGCGAAATCGGAGGTCCTTGGCCAGAACCCGGAGTCGTACGCCCAGTTTGTTGCCGGCGGAGGCAAACCGCGCCGTGCCGCGGGCGAGGTGGCGCTGCAAATGAACCCGCAGCCGCGGATGGGCGACCGGGTGAGCTATTTCATCGGTGCAAAAGGGAAGGGCCGGACGGCGGACTGGCAGCGGGCGCAGGCGGTGGCGAGCTACGACCCGCAGCGGAATCCGTACGACCCGGTCTACTATCTAAAGAAGCTCGACGACTGGCTCGAGCGCTACGGCCCGCATCTCGGAGTGCGGGCGCCGGCGGCCCAGGGCGAGCTGTTCGGGGGCGGGCAAGCTTGACTCGGTTCCCATTTTGGGAACACTCTACAGATCGCATGCGTGTGATCTCCCGCAGAACGCTCAAGGATTTCTGGGATGGTCACGCCGATGCGGAGCAAGCACTCAAGGCATGGTTTCACGAGGCCAAGGCCGCTGAATGGAGATCCTTCACTGACATCAAAGCCCGATATGGGGCCGCCGACCTTCTGCCCGGAAACCGCGTCGTCTTCAACATCAAGGGAAACACCTACCGTCTCATTGTCCGAATCCATTACAACGCTGGCATCGTCTTCATCCGTTTCATCGGCTCCCATGCGGAATACGACAGGATTGCCGCCACGACCATTTGACCCGCCTCACATGAAACCGAAGGTCCTCAAAACCGAGCGCGATCACAAGGCCGCCATTGCCCATATTGAGCGCCTCATGGATCGGCCGTCGCCTGGCAAGGACGAACTCGAACTCTGGTCATTGTTGATCGAGCGATACGAAGAGGAGCATTTCCCGATTGCCGCCCCGGATCCCATCGAAGCGATCCGTTTTCGCATGGAACAGGACGGACTCCAGCCTGCCGATCTGCAGCCATACTTGCGGAGCAAGAGCAAGGTCTCGGAGGTGATGAACCGGAAGCGTCCGCTCAGCCTCAGCATGATCCGGGCGCTGAATCGCGGCCTGAAGATCCCCGCCGAGGTTCTTGTGCAGGAGCCCTCCGCGCCTTACGCGGTGCGACGGCCGAGACGATCCACCGCGAGGAGGAGGCCATCGAGGTCGTAGGGTCGCCGATCTGGCGGTTCTTTATGGCGTCACCACAGGGGCCTTATCATGCGCGCATTCGTGAGCCTGCGGCGGATGCTGGCTTCGAACGATACTCTGGCCCGAAGACTGGCCGTACTTGAACGGCGCCTTGAAGGTCACGACCAAGCCATCAAATCCCTGTTCAACGCCATCCGCGAACTTGCAGGCCCGGCCGTCAAGCCGCGCCGGGAGATCGGTTTTCACGTCAAGGAGGCCCGTGCGCCCTACCGCGTGAAAAGGAGATGAGCAGTTTCCAGCGACGCTGGAAGCTGTCGGCCGGGAGCGTCAGATAGGGAACTCCCGGTCAAAATCCCGATGGCTGCCGATCCACGTCAGTCATCTCCGGCAATGGGGCCGGATCTTCGCAAACGGCGGCCTCGGCTTCGTCCAGCAACTGTGACAACGCCGGGCGTGGCCGGTCATCACGAATGATCCGGTCCCACGATGGATCGCCGACCAACTCAGGGAAAAGAGCTGGCAGAGCTTTGGCCAGCCGGCCGCGCTCCCGTGCCGGAAGGGCGCGAATCGCAGCCTCTATTTGCTCGACCGTGGACATGGCGGGAATGTGTCTCGTCAACCTGTCCGGGGCAAGGGGGCGTATTCACCGTCGTCAGTCCAGTCCGATGTCTTTTCTCGCATTCTCCCGTGGCGCCAGCAGCTGGCCGGCGTTCTCGGCAAACCCACCGTATGAACGACAAGTCATCGTTGATTCATCCTGAAGCCGCCGTCGAGCCCCTGCGGGTGCCTGCTTTCGCTCGACCCCAATCGATATCATTATCCGCGACCTGACCCCGTCCGGCTCCGCCTTCAGCCGCCAAGGGAAACGGCACGACATGAACGTGCTATGGGGACTCCCGAGAATTGACGCGGTAAGTATTTCTGGCTTTTGTCGGTTGAGACTGAGGTGGTCCCCAAAAGTTGGACAGGTCGGATCGTTAATCCAAACTCAAAGGAACGATCCCCATGTCAAAGAAGCGACGTCTGCATAGTCCCGAACT
>Ga0265323_10000105_pt1 | contig 48798 bp, 33 predicted proteins | sample 41225metaG_FD_193580 | JGI IMG/M metagenome (GOLD analysis project Ga0265323, IMG submission 193580) | Rhizosphere microbial communities from Carex aquatilis grown in University of Washington, Seatle, WA, United States - 4-12-25 metaG | ecosystem: Host-associated > Plants > Roots > Rhizosphere...
GGCGACACCGGCGGCGGCGACCGTAATTGTCAGCGTGGCGTTGCCGGTGCCGGTGGCGTTCGTGGCGCCGAGCAGGACGGCCGTGGCTCCCACGGTTGTGGGCGTGCCCGTGATGGCGCCGGTTCCAGGCGCGATGCTCAGGCCGGCCGGAAGCGGGCTTGCAGTGTAGCTCGTGGGCGAACCCGAGGCTGTGATCGTAAAGCTAAACGGCGTGCCGACCGTGCCTGCGGCTGTCAGCGGATTGTTTGTGATGATCGGGGCGACACCCGCGGCTGCGACCGTAATTGTCAGTGTGGCGTTGCCCGTTCCGCCGGCGTTCGTGGCGCCGAGCAGCACGGCCGTGGCTCCCACGGCTGTGGGCGTGCCCGTGATGGCGCCGGTTCCAGGCGCAATGCTCAGGCCGGCCGGAAGCGGGCTTGCAGTGTAACTCGTGGGCGAACCCGAGGCTGTGATCGTAAAGCTAAACGCCGTGCCGACCGTGCCCGCGGCCGTCAGCGGCGAATTCGTGATGATCGGGGCGGCGGTTGTGACGGTGAGGGTGACGACATTGCTCAGAATCGAGCCCGAGAGATCGGTGACCACAACATCGTAGGTCGTGGCGTCCGCAGCTTGCACATTCGTGAGCGTGAGGGTGGACGTGGTTGCCGATGCGTTGCCTGCGATGTTGATGCCGGCTTTGCGCCACTGATAGCTCAGCGCTGAAGTACCACTGGCCGTCACCGAGAAGGTGGCCGTTGTTCCTGTGACCGCGCTTTGCGAGGTCGGCTGCGTCGTGATGCCTAGCAGAACAGCTCCGGTGGCCGTGAAACTCTGCCGCAGCATATTATACTCGAAGAAGCCGACCTGGCCTGCCTGTGTCGCCTGCAATGTGATGACGCCTGGCGCCGTCGGTGTGACTGTAAAGACACCGGCAACCGGCCCGGTGATCGCAGCCGCGCCGGTCGAGCCGGGCACCACGGTGAGCGCGATCGGCAAACCGGAGCTGGCCGACGGGGCAACGGTGAACGAACCAGCACTGATCAAACGATCTGCGATGGCGTCAAAGCTGACGGACTGCCACGTCGCGTTGACTGCGCCGGTCGTGTAAAATTGCCCGGAGCCAAACCCCACGTCACCGGGGACGAAATCCAGCGTCGAGTAGACACTGCCGAGGTTGGCGATATCCGAAGGCTTCCCGGTCAGTGGATTCAGCGTCCCGAGAATCGTGAAACCGGTGATCGGATCCAGCCGGTCAAAGTACATCTTGTTCGCCCCGTAGCCGACGTCGGTGCCTGTGAAGGTCAGTGCATTGTAGCCGCCGGCGCCCAGGTCGAATTTGTCGGCCGAGGTTCCAAGCAGCGCCGGATCGAGGGTTCCGAACTTCGCGTTTCCGGTAACGGAATCAGTGCGCAAATAGTAGAATAGGTTGAGACCATAGCCCAGATTGGCCGCTGAGAACGTCAGACCAAAGTAACCGCTGACGCCTGTAACCGTTGACGGTCCTCCGGGCCCGGACATTGGCTTCAAATCGGTGACTGCCGATGCGGTGCCGGAACTCGGAACGATGACCGAAAAGTAATCCGTTGTTCCCTTGTGATGGATGAAATAGAAATTGACGGAGCCATATCCGAGGTCGGGATCTGCCGAAGTCAGGGCCGAGTAGGAGTTCGGAGTGAGCTTGCTGCCGATGTCCGCATGGTTGGATGCAGCACCGGACCCTGCGATATAGTGGGTGAACGCCGAAATGTCCCCGCCGGCAAGAATCGGCGTGCCCTTGATCGAATAGAACTGGTTCGCCCCTCCACCCAATGAAAGATCCTGCGCCATCAGATGAAACCCCGCCAGGCTGCCACCGATGGACCAGCGCGGGACAAGTGTAACCGCTTTGGTTGCGGGAGCGATGGCAATCGACGCCATATTGTCAGCCCGGGCTTGAACGCCGGCGAAAACTGCGAGGGCCGCGAGGACCGATGATACCATCGTGCTGTATTTCATGAGCTTCGTCTTTCTAGAACTAATTGAATATGGAAGGTGTGAGAACTGTTCTGACCTTGAATTGACCGGCGATGATAGTCGCTTGATGCCGGATTCCTATGGGGTGAAGTACGTATCATCTGGCGGCCCGAAACTGGCGCTGCAGTTGCATCGCGATACAAAATGCAGTCTGCTCGAAACCCTGTGACATCTTGTCGAACGGACTGACTCCGACGATGTAGGCCGGCCTCAACGCGGCCGGCTACAACACGGCGGGCTACAAGGCGGGCTGTTTTCTACGACGCCAGAGGTGCCAATCCGACTGCCGCTCGTCGCGCCCACCCCTTCGACTTCGCTCAGGATCCAGACCCTTCGACTTCGCTCAGGATCCAGACCCTTCGACTTCGCTCAGGATCCAGACCCTTCGACTTCGCTCAGGATCCAGACCCTTCGACTTCGCTCAGGATCCAGACCACTCCCGCAGATCATACGGCAGAAACATCGGCGTCTGGCGGTCTAAGTCTACAAAACGGGCAGGCATACTGCTTCGACGCTTTCCGGCGAAGAAAGTTTCGCTCGATTAAGAACTTTCTTCGTATGTTTCGGCTTCAGGACCAAACGGCGTCCGCCGTTTGTTTAGCAGCACGGAGGGCGGAGCCCGACAGGCTGCTAGGCAGGGGAATCCGGACCGCAATCGCCGTGCCGGCACCGCGGGCTGATTTGATCTCGAAATCGCCGCCCACGTAGCTTGCCCGTTCCCGCATGCCCAGCAGACCGAGGTGGCCGACAGTGTTTCGTCCGGCCGGGTGACGATCCGTGTGAAAGCCGATCCCGTCGTCCTTGACCAACAACCGAACGACGGCGCCTCGATGCATCAGGACCACGGTTGCATGGCTGGCATGCGCATGGTTCTCAATGTTTCTCAGGGCTTCCTGGAGAATGCGGTAGAGCGCCAATTCGATGTCGGCGGGCAGCCGCTCGACCAACCGCATGCCGGACAGCCTGACCGGCACGCCCGTCCGATCGGTGAACTCCGTGCTGGCGTTGCGCAGGACGGCGACCAGGCCCAGCTGATCCAGGACACCGGGCCGCAGATTGCGTGAGATGCGCTCCACTTCCTCGGCGGTCTCGCCGAGCATTTCGCGGAGTTTCATTGCCTCTCTCTTCAATGGTTGGTCGCTTGCCGGAAGTCTGTTTGTCATCGCGTGGCAGCGAAAGAGGATCGCACAGAGATGCTGGGTGATGTTGTCGTGCAGTTCGAGCGCCACGCGTCCGCGCTCGGCTTCCTGGGCTTCCACCACCCGGTTGGATAGCGCCCGCAGTAGTTCCTCGGTCCGCCTGGCCTCCGTCAGGTCGGTCACCACGATGCCGAAGATCGCGCGGTCGGAACCAGTCGTGAGCAGCCGACGAATGGAGATCTGCGCCGGTATTTCCGAACCATCGCTGGCCTTGAGCAGCACCGGGGTTTTTGAGCCGGATTCGTCAGGCCGTTGCAGGAACGATCGGAGTGCCTTCCGGTCTTCGATGGAGAGGAAACGGCGAATGGAACTGCCCAGCACCTGCTCCAGCGGGCATTTGACCATCTTGGCGAAACACTGGTTGGCATAGAGAATCGTCTTGCCAGGCGTCAGCGTCAGCGCCCCTTCGTTCATCGATTCGATGAGCACGCGGTAGGCGTGTTCGGCGCCCTGGAGCGTGAATACGTGGTTGCCATGCCTGCCTGCGACCACCACCGCATCCACGTCTCCGTGGCGGACGGCACGGAGCGTTCTTTCCGCTTCGGCCAGGCGCGCGCGCAGCTCGCTCAAGCTATTGGGTTCCCGGTTCAATGGTTCAAGGTTCCCGGGTCCTCATGCAGGCCTGCCGTTCGGGATCAGGTCCAACTCGACGAACAGGGCGGGGAGGGGATTTGGAACCGTGGTTTCTCATCCAGGATGTAACTTATAAATGACACGAGGAAGAATAACAACAATTGGTTCTAAAGCCATGGGGTGTTCAACTACCGCCCCCGCCCCTCCGGCAGGCAAACACCTACTGGCGGCGATGCCGGTTATGATTCATCGTCGCGGGAGATTGTTGAGCCGGCTGATGAACCAAACAATAACCAAGCGATGATACGACACCATGTTCTGCCCGCCGATGCTGACCTCCAGACCAGGCTCGGCGCATTTGTTCGGACGTGCCGGCACCGGTTGGGAGCTTCGCAGGAGGAATTGGCGTGGCGGGCCAACATCCACCGCACCTACCTTGCAGACATCGAGCGTGGGAAGCGCAACGTGACACTCCGGACGGTCGCAAATCTGGCGAAGACGCTGCGGATCACCATCGGGCATCTGTTTGCGCAGGTCACTGCGCCGGGCGCCGTCCCGGAACTGGTGCCGGGCGAGGTGCGGGACATTCTGCTGGTGGAGCACCACGTGGTGGCGGCGGCCGAGACGGCGCGCGCCTTCAAGCGGGCAAGACTGGCGAATCCAATCAAGATTCTCCGCGACGGAGAGGCCGGGTTGAATTACCTGTTCGGCACCGGCCGGTATGCCCGGCGGAAGCAGGTGCGGCCGCAGTTGATCCTGCTCGTTCCCGACCTGCCCCGGATGTCGGGGGCGGAGTTCCTGCGATGCGTCAAGGCTGACGAGCGCACGCGCGACATCCCCGTGGTGGTCCTGACGATTTCGAACCGGCGGCGGCACTAGCGCATCGGGCCGATGGATTGTCACTTATAGTCTATTGTGGTGCTTGTTACACTAGGCCGAGTGGCAAAGGAATACCCTGCTCCAAGATCTGACTCAAACCTCCAAATCAGGTTCGGCGCCGTCGTTCGGGAATGCCGGCACCGGCTGGGAATCACGCAGGAGGAATTGGCGTGGCGGGCCGATTTGCACCGCACCTACCTTGCCGACATCGAGCGTGGGAAGCGCAATGTGACGCTCCGGACGGTCGCAAATCTGGCGAAGACGCTGCAGGTCCCCGTGGAGAATCTTTTCGCGCATGTCGCCGCAAGGCCCAAAACCGCACTGAGCGCCGGCGCGGCAACGGCGCGCACGGAGGTGCAGAACATTTTGCTGGTGGAGCACAATGCGGCGGACGCGGGCAGGATTGCGCGCGCGTTCAAGCGGGCGAAACTCAGGATCGTCGGCGACGCGGAGGCCGGGTTGGATTACCTGTTCGGCACCGGCCGTTATGCGAAGCGGAAGCCGGTGCGGCCTCAATTGATCCTGCTCGATCTCCACCTGCCCCGGATGTCGGGGATGGAGTTCCTGCAACGCATCAAGGGCGACGAGCGCACGCGCGACATCCCCGTCGTGGTCCTGACGGCTTCGGAATGACCGGGCAGCCCGGATGTTTCACACTCTACTCGATAGCCTGCGTGCAGATTGTAGGTGTTCCCCGGGTTACGCCTGGCGGCCGGCACATCCGGGCTAAGCCCGCATATCCCGTGACCATCGCCACCACAGGAACCTCCAGCAGGCGAACGATTGTGGCGATGGCGAAGACTGTGAAATATGCGGGCTAGGAGATGCGGTCACGGCTTGGCGGACCGTTGCCGATTCAAAGCGAGGAGACGGGCAATGATCTCGTCATCGGTCAGGTCGCCTGGCCAGCCGTATGCCGTGGCGACGGCCTCGTCGAGACTCGCGTGAGCGGCTTGGAGCCATCCGGGCCGTGCATTATGGAGCGCGGTGAGCGTGCGGCTTGGATCCGTGCGGTCGCCGAGCCAGTCGGTGCGCAGCGCGTCAAGGTCGCGGGCGGCTCGCGCAACGGCCGTGCGCAGTTCATCCTGGGCGCGGGTCAATTTGCCCAGCGGCGTGCCCGGCGGCCATGGAAATGGAAATGTCTCGAAACACGTCGTCGGGGTGTAGCGAAATCCGGACTCCTTCTCGCGAAGTTGCGTGCCGAGGGATAGTGCCCAGATCTGATGGAAGCGCGAGTGCAGCACGCCGAAGAACCAGTCGTCATCGCGGGCGAAGACGATGAGCTGGTGATCGGGCAGGGTTTCCGGCGGCAGCCAGACGAAGAGGAGATGTTTGGCCACTCGTGCAACGGCGATGAAGCGATCCCGTTTGGCGAGGGCGATTCGCATCTCGGGTTGCGCCTTCGTGTGGATCCACCAGCGGTCGCGATAGACGGAGCGTTTGCCGCCGGCACGTTTCAGTCTCACACGGCGGCGTATCCATTCGAACGGTTCCTCGTAGAGCATGGCTTCGCGTTCGTCCATGCCCGGAGGGAAATCGACGATCCACATGCGCTGCGGCATTCGGGTGACGTCAAGTCCGTTGACCCACGGACGCAAGACATCGCTGTTCGGCTTCAGATGTGGGTTTCGGGCCGGTAGCATCTCCCGGGCCAGAGCTTCCGGAATATCGAACGGACCGCCCTTGGTGTCTCCCATGAAGGACAGCCCACGGTTCTCCAAGAGAGGCACGGCCTGGGTCGTATCGGCGGCGGAAGCTGAGAGGTTGGGGTGGATGGTCGGGAGCGGGACAGTCCTCGAGAATCCGTTCCTTCGCGGAGCCGTCGACCAAAAACAAAAGGCTCCGGCCAGTTCAGCTGCGCGGGAGGTTGCCCTCGAACGCCCGGGCCAGACCCTCCCGAAGTTCATCAAGGGTGAACGGCTTCTGCAGCACGGTTGTGATCTCGAGGCGCGCCAGCCCCGCCCGTTCGTCGTCAGTGACCCGGCCGCTGATTGCGACCATTGGCCGGTGGTACGCCAGACCGCGCGCCCGGCGTGCAAGCTCCTGACCGCTCAGTCCGGGCATGTTGAGGTCCATGATCACCGCGTCGAAGGCGTCCGGAGTTGCGGAAAGCCGCTCCCAGCCGTCGAGCCCGTTGGAGGCGAGCGTGATCTCATGACCCTGGCGCCGGAGGAGTGCGGACACGAGATTGGCAACGGCTTCCTCGTCTTCAACGAGCAACAGCCGGAGCGATCGTGCCGGTCCCTTCGTATGATCTGCGGCGGCGGAACCCGAAACGACAGGACCGACCGGGACTGGGCGCACGGGCAGAAAGACGTGAAACGCAGCGCCCTCGCCCAGGACCGATTCGACGTCGACCCGACCGCCGAAGTTGGCGACCAGGTGCCAGACCGTGGCGAGCCCAAGCCCGGTGCCCTGGCCAATCTGCTTCGTCGTGTAGAATGGCTCGAAGATCCGCTCGATCACCGACTGGGACATGCCACGACCGTTGTCGCGGACGGTGAGCTTGATCCATGCCGTTGGGAGCGGGTGTTTTCCCGGTTCGAATGGGGTGACCGATCCCGTCGGCTGGCTGGTCGCCTCGATGCGAATGCAGGGGATCCAGGTTGTGGCGGGGGGGCGGGCCAGCTTGTCGGTCAGCGTGTCACGGGCGTTGACCAGCAGATTGAGCAGGACTTGGTGAAGGTCGGCGGTATTGAGGAACAGGGTCGGCAGATCCGGGGCTAGATTGGTCTCGAGGCGGATGCGGCGGTCAAATGCATGCCGGACGAGTTCCTCGTTGGTTTCGACGACCGCGCGCAGCTCAAGCGCCTCGGCGTGGGGCTCGCTCTTGCGACCAAATGCCAGCAGGCGGCGGGTCAGTTCGGCCGAGCGGCGAGCGGCATCGGCGATCAACTTGAGCTCGTCGCGCAGACGCGGCTCGTGCGCCCATTCGGTCTGGAGCAGATCGGAGCTCAGCAGGATTGGCGTGAGGAGGTTGTTGAACTCGTGCGCGATGCCGCCGACGAGTTCGCCGATCGCCCGCAGGCGCCGGCCCTGGGCGATTTCGGAGTCCTTCTGCTTTCGTTCAGAAACGTCCTCGATCAGGAAGCAGCAGCGTGCGTGGCCGCCGGACTGGCCCAGCGGGACCAGCGTGATGGCATAGTCGCGCCGTTCGTCGTCGCGCGAGAGCTCCAGCTTGAACGGGTGCGACTCGTCGACGCAGCGGGTGAACAGTCGCGACCAGTACTGAAGCCATTCCGGGCGGAGGCCGAGCTGGCTCAAGGCCTGGCCCGACGGGGGTTCGGAGGTCAGGGCGAACTGGCGGACGGCCGCGGGATTGAGCGAAACAACGAACCATTCGCCGCGTGCGCGTTCGACAACGCCGAGCGCCAGCGGCAGGTTCTCGTAGAGCGCGCGCAGCAGCTGCTCGGACTGGCGCAGGGCTTCCTCCGCGGCCTGCCATGCGGTGACATCCTGCATGGTGCCGAAGGACCCGATCCGGCGCCCGGTATGGTCGCTCACCGGTCGTGCCAGGATGTGAATGGTCTTCCGGCAGTCCGCCTTCGGCTCGATCGCGAGATGCAGGTCGTAGTCGTTGCCGTCGGCCTGCAGGCCCGCGATTGCGTCGCGCCACCGCCCGCGATCCGCGGGCACGGCGTAGTTGATCATCTCAGCAACCCCGGGCACGCCAAGCCGTGGATCGCGCTCGAAGATCCGGTAGCTCTCCTCCGACCACGAGTTCAGCTCCGGCTGGTCGAAATGGCTCCGCCAGCAACCGAGGCTGGCGAATGCCTGGGCCTCGGCCAGAATCTGGCGGTTCTCGGCGAGCTCCTCCGCCTGGCGGGTGATGCGGTCGCGAAGCTGGCGCTGGCGCACGAGCACCCAGAACACGATGATCAGCGCGAACGCCAGCATGGCGGCCACGAAGATGATCAGCTCCTCGCGGCTGAACGCCGCCGGTTCGTAGCGGGCGAACCACCGCTGGTAGATCCGATCGTATTCTTCTGTCTGATATAGGCTTGCGAGTCCCTCGTTCAGCCTCGCCATCAACTCCGTATCGCCCTTGTGGGTGACGAAGCAATACCGGACCACGAATCCGCTGAGGGAGTGCCCGACCGGCTCGACATTGGTGATGCCGAGATGGTGGGCCTGGGCAAGGCCGGTGAGGCGGGAGAGGAGCACCGCGTCGACCTTGCCGTCGGCCAGCAGACGGAGGCATTCCGGGCTTGATGCCGTGCTCACGCAATCCGCCTCCAAGCCTTGTTCGAGGGCGAAAACACGACCCTGGGTCGGAGTGGCGACGCGGGCGTGCTGCGCCCGAAGATCCTGCATGGTTGCAAAGCGGCGGTTGCCTTTCCGCACGAAGATCGTGCCCTGGACGACGAGGATCGGCGCCGAATATTCGGCCTCGGCATCGTGTCCGGGGATTCGGGGCTGCCATTGGCCGATGTCGAATTCACCCGCGCCGAAGCGCCGCAGATCGTCCATCGCAGGCATGGGCACGCGCCTGAATTGAAGACCCATGCGGCTCGCGACGGCATCGAACACATCCACTGCAAACCCGGTGATCCGGCCCGAGGAATCCTGATAGCTATAGGGGAAGTTGTCGGTCGCTGCGCTCACCACGAGCGGAACTTCGGGCGCGCGTGCAGCCCCGTCCGCAACCGATCGCGGGAGCAGACAGGCCCCGAGCACAAAGATGGCGCCCGCACGCACGGCGGACGGCAGCCGGGATTTTTTGTACAAATTCAAGGAGGAGCGACGCAGACGCAATCCGGGGTGAGGCGGGCATCCATCCGCTGGCAGGCCCACGGCGACGGAGCCGCCGTCAAACGAGAGGGAAAATGTGTTGGCCCACGAATCAGCACGGAGGGATCCTAAACGCAGGAAGGGATTGTTTTCAAACTAAAGCGGACCCCCGGTGCAGGAATCGCAGGTTGCCATGGGCGCCGCCGGCACCATGTTCCAGGCTGCTGCAGTTGATGAAGCATCCTCCTGAACATCCCGACTGGCGGCCTGAAGACGCCGGACCTGAGTTCGCCGTCCACATCGTTCCGGCCGGTGGCGGCGCAGCGGCGCCGTCCGGATCGTTTCGTGCGCCGCGGCGGCGGCGTTTGTCGCCGGAGGAGTATGCGCAAGGGGTCTTGTGCGGGGACCGCTCGCTTCTGGCGCAGACGATCACGGTGGTTGAAAGCGACGCTCCTGGGCGCATCGCCGAGGCGCAGGCGGTGCTTGCGCTGCTTCTGCCGCATACCGGCCGCTCGGTGCGCATCGGAATCACGGGTGTGCCCGGGGCCGGGAAGAGCTCGCTCATCGAGACGTTCGGCACCTGGCTGTGCCGCCAGGGCAAAAAGGTCGCCGTGCTGGCGGTCGATCCGAGCAGCAGCGTCAGCCACGGGAGCATTCTGGGCGACAAGACCCGGATGGAGCAGCTCGCCCGAGAGCCCGGCGCATTCATCCGTCCGTCTCCGTCGGGCGGAGCGCTCGGCGGTGTCGCCCGCAAGACGCGCGAGTCCATCCTGGTTTGCGAAGCCGCGGGCTACGACGTCATCCTTGTGGAGACGGTCGGGGTGGGGCAGAGCGAAATCGCGGTGCGTTCGATGGTGGATTTTCTGCTTCTGCTCACGATTACGGGCGGCGGCGACGACCTGCAGGGCATGAAGCGCGGTTCGCTGGAGCTGGCCGACGCCGTGGCGGTGGCCAAGGCCGATGGGGACAACCTCACGCGGGCGCAGGTCACGCGGCGCATGCTGCAGGATTCGCTGCACTATTTTGCGCAGCCGACACCCGGCTGGTCGGCGCGCGCATTGACCTGTTCGGCCCGAACCGCGGACGGTGTCTCCGCGCTCTGGTCTGCGGTGGAGGAGTTTCTCGGCGTCACGCGGGAGAATGGCGCGCTGCTCGAGCGCAGGCGCCGGCAGAATCTCGCGTGGGCGCAGTCGATGATCGAAGAGGCGTTGCGCAGCCGCTTTTTTCACCAGCCCAAGGTGGCGGCGAGGCGCGCAGCCTGGGAGGAATCGATCCTGGCCGGCAGCATTCCCGTGACGGCTGCGGTGCGCGAACTTCTCGCGCTCGGCGGAGGCTAGCAGCGGCTTAAACTGAACTGTAGCCGAGAACACGAAAGTAGCTGCGAGCGCCAGCGAGCAGAAAGTTCGTCCACTCGCTGGCGCTCGCGGCTACACTTGATCTGAAAGCGCGCCAGGCGGCAGCCTAGGGCACCGCGACCACCGTGCACGACGCCTGCTGTTCGACATAGGTCGTCACGGGGCTCTGGGCGGCGGCGCCCCCATGGTCATGCCGGCCGATGATGATGCAATCGGCCTTGATGCTTCCGCCATACTCGACGATCTCCTTTGCGGGTTCTCCGGCGCGGACCGCCACGGACACCTGAAGGCCGTCCTCGCGCAGACAACGTTCCAGGCGCTCCAGCTTTTCCGCCACGTCGTCCTCGTCGTCCTGGTTTCCCGCGGAAACGTGCATCAGGACAAGCTGGCTGCGATTGCGGCGCGCAAGCATCGCGGCACATTCGATGACCTCGGGGGTTTCCTCGGAAAAATCGATGGGGACGAGGATCGTGCTCATCCGTCCCTTATAACACCTGCCGGCGAAACGGGCTCCGCAGATCTTGCGAATTGTCGCGCGGCATCCGGACGGCGAACCCATAGCGGGGACGCCGTTTGCATCCGGGCAGACATCCTCGCCGCCATCGTGTCGACTGCGTTGCGGTCGCTCGACCACGCCCGGAGGGATTTCGCTCGAGGCCAAACGCCGGGCGCTTGTCCCTCGACCGGGAACCGCAAGAAACGACCAACAAATGGCAAGCCGCGCGAAGCAATGTAACAGGATTTGGAGTACACATTCACCATCGTTCTTTGGTTACCCCAGATCCGGGTGTGCCCGGAGTTGGCACCGCGATCAGCGGCCTCTGCAGCACCGTTGTTCGCGGCGCCAGTTCATGACAATTCCGCCCGAATTCATATGCGGGCGGTCGGTGAACACGACAGACCTAAACTTCGTGATTCACGTGATTGAGGACTAAGTGCGCAGCTCCCCGCGGGCGACCGCGGGGAGCTTGCACCTCAAGCCGCCCAAGCCGGTTTCAGAGGCGCGCGATCAGCAGCTCCTTCTGGAAGAGAAGCTCCTTCGGCAGATCGTTGTAGAGCTTCAGGAAGAGCTCGTCCTGCATCAGGACCTCCTGCTTCCAGTCGTCCACATTGATCTCCAGCACCTTGGCGAGCTTCTCGCGATCGTAGCCGGGAAGACCCTCGATGTCGAACTGCTCGATCCAGGGCATCCAGCCAAGCGGCGTCTCCTCCGCCGCCACGCGACCCTGGCAGCGGTCGACGATCCACCGGAGCACGCGCATGTTCTCCCCGAAGCCCGGCCACAGGAACTTGCCGTTCTCATCCTTGCGAAACCAGTTCACGTGGAAAATCTTGGGCGGACGCTTCACGAGCTTCCGCATGCGGAGCCAGTGTTCGAAATATTCGCCCATGTTGTAGCCTGCAAACGGCAGCATCGCCATGGGATCCCTGCGGACCTTGCCCACGGCGCCTGCGGCGGCCGCGGTGGTCTCCGATCCCATCGTCGCTCCGACAAAGACACCGTGGACCCAGTTGAACGCCTGGAAGACCAGCGGCATGGTTGTTGCACGGCGGCCGCCAAAGACGATTGCGCTGATCGGGACGCCCTCCGGGTTCTCCCAATCGGGGTCGATGCAGGGGCATTGTGCGGCCGGCGCGGTGAAACGTGCGTTCGGATGGGCTGCAGGTCGGCCGCATCCCGGGGCCCAGCTCTTGCCCTGCCAGTCGGTCAGATGGGCAGGAGCGTCGCGGGTCATGCCTTCCCACCAGACGTCGCCATCGTCGGTCAGGGCGACATTGGTGAAGATCGCATTGGCGCGGATCGAGTCCATCGCGTTCGGATTGGATTCGTAGGAGGTGCCCGGAGCGACCCCGAAGAAGCCGGACTCGGGATTGATCGCGCGGAGGCGTCCGTCGGCGCCGGGCTTCAGCCAGGCGATGTCGTCGCCGAGCGTGGTGACCTTCCATCCCTTGAAATGGGCCGGGGGGATCAACATCGCGAAGTTGGTCTTGCCGCAGGCGCTTGGGAAGGCCGCCGTGACATAGGTCGAATTGCCCTCCGGATCGAGCACCTTGAGGATGAGCATGTGCTCGGCCATCCAGCCCTCATCGCGGGCCATGCAGGAGGCGATGCGGAGCGCGTAGCATTTCTTCCCGAGCAGCGCGTTGCCGCCGTATCCACTCCCGAACGACCAGATGGACCGCTCCTCCGGAAAGTGAACGATGTACTTCGTGGGATTGCAGGGCCACGGGACATCCGTCTCCCCGGGTCCCAGCGGCTTGCCGACAGAGTGCAGGCAGGGCACGAATTCGCCGTCGGCGCCGAGGACCGTCCAGACCGCGGCGCCCATGCGCGTCATGATCCGCATGTTCGCGACGACGTACGGAGAGTCGGTGATCTCGATGCCGATGTGGGAAAGCGGGGAACCGAGCGGGCCCATGCTGAACGGGATGACGTACAGCGTGCGACCGCGCATGCAGCCCTGGAAAAGGCCGTGCAGGGTGGCCTTCATCTCGCGCGGGGGCATCCAGTTGTTGGTCGGTCCGGCGTGCGTCTGATACTGGCTGCAGATGAACGTCCGATCCTCGACGCGGGCGACGTCGGACGGATCCGAACGCACGTAGATGCAACCCGGACGTTTCGCGGGATCGAGGCGGATGGCGGTGCCGCCCTGGACCATGACGTCGACCATGCGGTCGTATTCGGCCTGGGAACCGTCGCACCACTCGACAGCCGCGGGCTGGCAGAGCATGGCGATCTCGTTCACCCAGGCGACCGCGCGGGCGTGGCGGGTCGGAGGAAGCGGGCGTTGACAGGTGGCAGATGCGGTGGACTCGGGATTGGAATGCATGCGCGTGGAGGACGTGACCTTATTTGTTGACCGCCGATTGACTCCTCAGGAATTGCCCAAACATACGCAAAAATTGTGTTTTCGTTTGCGCAAGAACCCTGACCGGGTCGATGTTGGCAGGAGCGCACGGTCCATGTCGAACGAGATCCAATCGCCGCAGTCACGAAATAAGAGCATCGTCGAGCACCTCAAGGCTTCCCAGATCTGGCGTGATTATGAGATGGCCTTTGCGGATGCCACGGGGCTGCCGCTCGGCCTGAGGCCCGTGGAGACGTTCCAATTTCCGCTTGCCGGACACAAGAACGAGAACCCGTTCTGCGCGCTGCTGGCCCAGACCAACAAGTCCTGCTCGGCGTGCCTGCAGATGCAGCAGCAGATCACGGAGACGGCCGGGGCGGAGGCCCGGACGCTGCGGTGTTTTGCGGGCCTGTGCGACACGGCGGTGCCGGTCCGTGTGGGCGAGAACCTGATCGCCTTTCTCCAGACGGGGCAGATCTTCCTGCACAAGCCGAGCCGGAGCGAATTCAAGCGCGTGACCCACCAGCTCCTGGAATGGGGGCGCGAGATCGACATCCGGCGGATCGAGGAGGCGTATTTCCAGACCCGGGTCATCCCCAAGCGGCAATACGAATCGATCGTCCGTCTGCTGACGATCTTCGCGCAGCACCTGGCGGCGGTGAGCAACCAGCTGATGGTGCAGGAGGAGAAGGCCGAGGCCCCGATGATTGCCCGGGCGCGCGACTACATTGCCAGCCACCAGGCCGAGGAGCTCTCGCTCAAGGAGGTTGCACGCGCGGTGAACACCAGCGCCTTCTATTTCTGCAAGATGTTCAAACAGGCGATCGGCCTGACGTTCACCGATTATCTGGCGCGGGTCCGGGTCGAGAAGGTGAAGAATCTTCTGCTGAATCCCCACAAGCGCGTCAGCGAGGCGGCATTCGAGGCGGGCTTCCAGTCGCTCTCGCAGTTCAACCGCGTTTTCAAGAAGATCGAGGGTTTGTCGCCCAGCGATTTTCGGGAGCGGCTGACCCCGCCCGCAACCCCGGCAACGGGTTAGCCCATGTTTGTCAGTCCGAGAAGGACCGGTGGCGACGGTCAGCGAGTTGCGCGTTTGCGGGGTCGATTTTCGGGACCGACAGGTAACAACGGCGTCAATTCGGCCCGGCACACGAACCGGGAGCGCAGCGCAGTTCGAACGGCATGCGCCGGACGGAATGGCACTGGAAAGACTGCTTGCTGGAGCCGCGACGCCCTCGTCGCGGACGGAGGACGGATCTGGCTCCTCGGCATGGACAGGACGTCGTCTTGCCAGATGACAAACTGCAAAGTTTGACCCCTTCGGAATTGCACCCAGCGATTTTCGGGAGCGGCTGACCCCGCCCGCAACCCCGGCAACGGGTTAGCCCATGTTTGTCAGTCCGAGAAGGACCGGTGGCGACGGTCAGCGAGTTGCGCGTTTGCGGGGTCGATTTTCGGGACCGACAGGTAACAACGGCGTCAATTCGGCCCGGCACACGAACCGGGAGCGCAGCGCAGTTCGAACGGCATGCGCCGGACGGAATGGCACTGGAAAGACTGCTTGCTGGAGCCGCGACGCCCTCGTCGCGGACGGAGGACGGATCTGGCTCCTCGGCATGGACAGGACGTCGTCTTGCCAGATGACAAACTGCAAAGTTTGACCCCTTCAGAATTGCACCGAGGTAAAAGGTACAACCTGACCCCCTCGGATCGGCCATCGGTGATCTGCGGAAAACGGTGCGGCCGGTGGCTGCGCTCCGCCAGGCCCTTAAGCCCGCTCTCGGCGTAGCGCTCCAGATGTTTGTAGCCGGTTTTGCGGCTGATCCCAAATTGCTCGCACAGTTCTGTGATCGTGAACCGGTCGCTTTGGGCCTGCATGACGAACCGAGTGATTGCATCCATCGAGGTTACTTTCTTCCAGGGCATGATGCCCAAGAGTGTAACCTATCACTCTGGACTAAGTGTTACCGATCACTCCGGATCGTACCGATACTCGGCCGACAGGCCCTTTCGGCAGATGGTTGCCATTCAGCTCAATGACAAATTGCAAAGTTTGATTCCTTCGGGATTGGCCTGGGCGCATGTTTCGGCCCCGCGCGCGTCCGCGCGGGAAGGCGCAAACGCGCAGGTCAGCGCAAAGACAACAAGGAGCCAGTGCCGCCAGATCACGGCGGCATTGAGGCAGCAAAAAAGAAGACGAGCGAGCCGTTATTCGGCGCAGTCCTCGGCTTCCGCGTCGGCGAGTTCGGCCTCCAGCTCCGAGCGCGCCTCGGGAGACAGGGTCGCGGCCGGGTGCGTGCGCGCGTGGACTTCCTTGAGCGTGCGGATCGAGCCCTGGGTGTAAATCTGCGTCGTGGACAGTTCGGCATGCCCGGGCTGGACCGGCCGCTGGTGCTGGTGGAGCAGCGCGATGCAGCGGATGGCTAAACAAGAAGGCCGGAAAGCTCCTTGAACTTGACCCGCATTTTTGACCCGAGATCGATCACTGGGTTGAACTTCACCACGAGATCCCCGAAGGGAACGTTGAACGGATCGAAAACGTAGCATTCCCGAATCACAGGAGTATTCACTGGCATGTCATGCACCGGGATGGTGGCATATTCAACGTTTGCCGCGCCGTATTTGCTGCCGAGCCGCGCGACCATCACCGTCAACACCGGGATGCTCACCGGTCGCGTCTTGGTGATTTCGAGGACCACCTTATTGTAGCGCGGAAGCAGGTCGTTCGGTTTGTCCGGTGGCCTCTGAAGTTGTCGATCAAAGCTCGCCAACCGCACACGGAATGCGGCCCGCTCCTCCATCACCGCGACCAACTCGTCCACGTTCGTGAGCTTCTTGTAGCCAGCATAAATCTGGTCTTTGAAAAGCTCGGCGGGCTTTGCCTCGATCCACTCACCGAACCGAGGCGCCACTGGGCGCCTCATCTTCTCTTCCCACGAAAACCAATACACGGCATCGCTACCGGAGTGGGCGTCAAAACAGTAGCAAGACTCGGTTGTGCCGTCGTAGCCAAACGGGAATATTCCCTCGGATGTCGCCTCACGAAGTCGGCCGAGTTCCGATTCAACTGACCTTCCATGCCGGTCGGCCAGCGGATAAATGGTCAGCGCACCCCCAAAAAAGCTGCCTGGTCCTACTTCGCACAGGAACTGAGCATAGCTTGACGGCGCTTGCAGACCCTGCCGCCCAAACCAATCCATAACCGTGTCGATTTCGAGCTTCCCGGCAAGGCGGTGATAGCCGCCATCGCCGTGAGCGCGGAGCTCCTTTTGGAAGGTGTTGAACATCTTAATGGCCAGTCAGCTCCACACTGTCGAAGACGGTGCCATATGGAGATGCCTTGTTCAACCACATGGATTGCGCTCCTTGGCTGCGGTTTAGACCGGAAAGTTTCAATTGGAGATTCGATAGATCGTCTGTGCCCCCGAATTGTCGCTGAATGATGTGGTCAACGTCAAATCCGTCCGGCACCGGCCCATTGGCCTCTTGCCAAATCGCCCTAGCATTCGACCCCGGCAAATCGGAAGACCGAATCTTCGTGAGAAGGCCGTTATCGGCCGCCTGTTGATACGCGGGCAATTCATCGGCCATTGAAGCAGGCAGTCTCAGCGTTGCGCCGCTCTCTGCGGCTTCTTCGCCGGGCGGTGTCGTCCCCTCCGGAGCGACCTCAATTTCCGGGGCGACGGTCGTATCTGCGGCAACTGGACCAATCCTAAGGGGTCAGACCAATCCTAAGGGGTCATGCCGCTAATCTTGCGGTGGACGAGATCTTAAGCGAGCTAATCACAATATAGGTCGGGCTTGGGTATCCAATGCCTAGATTTCGCACCGTATAGTTGTCTTGGCCGGAGCGTCGCGTCTGTCAGCAACATAATAGCGGCATGACCCCTCGGATCGATCCCAAAACCGGACCGTCGAAACGGCTCCGGCAAACGTCACCCTCGGCGTTAAGGGGTCCTGTGTTTCAAAAAAATGAACGCGCCGACTGCGTTCAAAATCAGAACCGCCAGTGCGTGCGCCACGAACCAGCGTGATCGCATTTTCCGAGGCAGCCAAGCGAAAGAATAGCAGCATGACCCCCTACGGTTCCGCCATTGGTGTCCGGTATTTGAATCACAGATACGCATACAGACGTTGCTGAAAGAGGGGCAGGGGGACAACAGGGGGTCATGCCGCTATTCTTTCGTTAATCGAGTGATGTAATCGAGGTAGCGACCAGGTGCCTTTCGATGCAACGACATGTTCTGACTGACCAAGGTCGGACTGCCCATCTGCAACGCCTCCGCCAACCAGCCGTTGGTAACCGCAGTGCTTATCTTGATGACATGGTAGACTGCTCCGGGGAATTCTAAGCGTAACTTCCTGGCCATTTCTCTCCTTACAGCACCGAAGAGACTCTTGCCAACGCAACAATAGCGGCATGACCCCCTAGGATTGGCCTGACCCCCTAGGATTGGCTGCGAGCGCGCGGGCTAGGCGCGCGCAACTGGGCGGCCGCTCGCGCCAAAGCGAGGGGCCGTAGGCGTCAAAACCGGCGCACCGGGTCGCCGAGCTGCGGACTGGCCGCCGGGGCGGAATGTGCGTTGTCCCTGAGCAAGCGCAGCGCGTCGAAGGGCAGCGTGAGGGCGCCCGGCAGCCGGGAGCAGCGCAGGCGTGCCGGTGCGGCTGGAAGAAAGGCCCGCCACACCAAGCGGGCCGGTTGCGAGCGAAGGCGAAGCCGGAGCGGGGTTGACTGCGCGCGCCCCGCTGATGTGCCGCCCGACCTTGCCGCGCCGTAGCTCGAAGAGCGAAGGCGGGGAGGGCAAGGCGGCTGCTGGCGACGGGGTGGCCGGGGTCCCCGACGCCTTGAAGCCGCCGCAGCCGGGAGCGACCAAGACAACTTTATGTCGCTTCGGCGGTGCCGCCGGAGTGAGCGCCGCGAACGACAAGGCACGAACGCCGCGCCGCCAAAAGCGCCAGGCGAGAGAGCCGATGCGGCATAAAGTTTCTTGGGCGTGAACGGCGGCAGCTACTTCGTTCCGGCTGGGCGCGCGCTGGTGGCGTTGGTCGGAGGTGTCGCCGAGGTAAAAGGTACAACCTGACCCCCTCGGATCGGCCTCCTCGGTATACGGCGCCGGATGCGCTTGGGGCCGATCAGCGGGCCGCCCTGGGGCATGTGCTTTCCTCCTCGGACCGGGTGACGGGCTTTCGGGGCCTGGCCGGCACCGGCAAGACAACGACGCTAAAGGAGTTCGGCCGCGTCGTAGCGCAGGCCGGGGGCGAGGCGATATTTCTCGCACCGACTGCCGGGGCGGTGGACGTGATGAGGAAAGACGGATTCGCGCAGGCTGCGACGCTCGCCAAGCTCCTGGCGGACCCGCAGGCACAGGCGGGCATTTCCGGGCGGTCGGTGCTCGTCCTGGACGAGGCCGGGGCGGTCGGCACTTCCGACATGCTCCGGCTTCTGGAGATCGCACAGGCACGGGGCGGCCGGGTCGTGCTGTCGGGCGACACGGGACAACACGCTTCCGTCGCGCAGGGCGATGCACTCAGGCTCATCGAGGAGCATTCCGGCTACCGGTTCGCGGTCCTGGGCGAGATCCGGCGGCAAAAGCCCGCCCTCTTCCGCCAGGCGGTCAAGCTCGCGGCCGGTCAGGATGCGGCCGGAGCCTTCCGGCTCCTCCAAAAGGACGGCGCTGTCGTCGAGGCATTGGCGGACGATGGCGGGCCGCTCCATGAGCAAGCGGCTGCGGCGTATCTAAAGGCCGTCGATGCCGGCAAGTCGGCCCTGCTGGTTTCACCCACCTGGGGCGAGATTGAAGCCGTCACTGGTTGCGTGCGCGACCAATTGAAGGCACGCGGCACGGTCGCGGCCCGTGACGAGACCGTCGAGGCCTTCGACTCGCTCGGGTGGACCGATGCGCAAAAACGCCTGGTAGAGCGTTACGAGCCGGGCCTGCAACTGCGCTTCGCGAAGCAAACCGCGCAGTTCAAGCCGGGCGAGCTCGCCACGGTCGAAGCGGTGCGCGGCCGAACGCTTGTCCTGCGCAACCAGGACGGGGGAACGGCCGTGCTGCCCCCGTCTCGGGTTCCGGCCGCTTTCGATGTCGGCGAAGTGCGGCAACTGCCCGTTGCTTCCGGCGACTGGCTCTTGCTCCAGGCCAACGGCCACGGGTTCACCAATGGCGAGCGCGTCCATGTCAAGGCGGTCGGCAAGGGCGGAATCGCGCTCGCCGATGGGCGCACGCTGCCGCCGTCGTACCGGTCGTTTACCCACGGTTACGCGGTCACCTCGCACGCCGCGCAAGGGAAGACGGTCGATATCGCCCTTTTCGTCGCCTCGTCGCGGTCGTTCGCGGCGGTGAGCCGGGAGAGCTTCTACGTGGGGATTTCAAGGGGGAGGGAGCAGGTCCGGATCTTCACCGACGATGCGGCGACCCTGGAGCGGCGCGTCGAGGAGACGCACACAAGGAAGGCGGCGCTCGAGCTGCAGGGGCTGCGCGAGGAGATGGCGCGCCACGGGCTTTTGCGGCTCCGCGAAGAAGAGGAGAAGCGGCTAAAGGAAAGACAGCGGGCTACGACCGCGGCGGAGGACGCAGAACGCCGCGAACGCGACATGCGTGCCGCCCGGACGCTGCGGCCGGTGCGCGCCTTGCGGGTGCTGCGCGGGGAGCGCATGGCCGCGCCGGTCCTCACGCTGCAGCGCTGGGCGCAGGAGTTTCGCCGGTGGATCGGTGCCCGGGTGACTGTGCAGGTCGAGGCCCCGGCGCTGTCCTGGGCGCAACGTTTTCACCTTGCCCAAAAACAACAGGAGACCCCGCGCCAATCCCGCGGCATCCGCATCTAAACTTATGTCTGCCCTCGCTCAAGAACTGGCCGCCAGAAAGGCGGCCGAAGAACCAAGCCCCACGTGCTACACGAGCGCCTCGCTCGGCGGCGCGCTCTTCATCGAGCTGCGGCCCGATCCGCGAACGAAGACAGGATTTCCCGTCGCGCAGCTTTGCCACTACACCCTCGAAGCCAATCCCGACGCCGACGAGGGGAAGGAAGCCCCGGAGCGACTGACGCTCGGGTTTTCCACGGCCGATGTGGCGATTGTCGGCGCGCGGCTGGGGAAGTTGGTCGATCTCATCAACGAGCACAGCCTCGCCTCCGTCTCCGCCCTGGATGCGCGCTATGCCGGAACGGTCGGCCGCGGCCCCTGGGTTGCCAAGATTGCTATCGCTCGGATCGACAAGCCGGGCGGCATTCCGGGTTAACCGCTCAATCACCAACCTCAGCCTGACCCTGTCCGCCTTAGCTCTGCATACAGTCATTCTGCCGCCACCTGCATCTGATCGCACGTGGCGAAAACCTCCGCTCCATATGAGCATTCCAAAACGAAAAGGTATTTTCGTCCTTCCCTAGAGATCGCGTCGGAGATTTTTCTATCATCCGTAATCCGATCGTGAAACAGTCCCTGCAGCGTATGCAGCGGGACTTCTTTGATGGGGATTAGCGACACGTCCAGGATAATGTCGCCACCCCAGAAGTGCATCACGTTCATCGAACCGACGTTCCCCAAGGAGATCACGTATGGCTTTTTTTGGTGATCTTTCACCATGAGCCTAACCTCTTTGCCTTCACCTGCCACGATGCCGTAAAGGCAGCCGTCGTGAAGGCTCGGCTTTTTGAGGATACGGTCGGGCGAGAGTTCGATTTCCATCGGAGTCATTAGGGTTTTGGCGCCGCCGACGGCGGAGGAGGTTGCGGAGCATTCTGAGGCAGGGGCGGATCGCCCGGTGCAACTGGACGCCCTGGTGCCCGATCGCCAGCTTCAGGCTGTCCACCTCCTTGCGGACGTCCCCAATCATGGGCGTGGGGATCGCCGGCGCCGTGGTCGTGCCCCGTATCCACGTCTGTTTGTGGATACCCGTCTGGGCCATAGCTTCGTGATTGCTTAGGACCAACAACGGTAGAACCAGGCGTCCCCGTAAAGGGAGGCCTTCCTGGGATACTCGTGACATCACATTTCGACGGCTTTGCCGGCTGCGTCCATTCGTAAATGGCATAGATTCCGAACCCTACAATCGTAGCACCTGCCACGATGTCGGCAACCGGGTCTTCTGGACCACCACCTGCAAGCTCTTCGCTACCGGCCCATGTAAGTCCTCTTCCAAAAACAAGAGCCGCGGCGGCAGCGTTCAAACCGGTTGAATCGTAAAAATTGATCGGATTCCCACCGACGTAGGCATACAGGTTGATGCCGCCCCGTTCCGCGATGGGATCGCGGTTAAGCCACCGGCCGGTGGTGGGGCTGTAATATCTTAGGCCGTAGTAACGGAAGACGATGGTCGTGGCGGGAGCTTTGAAGCTGGCTTGATGCGGGTTTACCTCTGTCGGCGCGGACGTCCCGGACAATTGCACGCGGTTCGGATCGTAGGTGTAGCTTGCCGCGGAGAAACCACCGCGAAACGCGTGCGAGCAGTCGTAGGCGTAGGTCCGATGCTGGGTCTCGGAACCCGCACTCTTCGTGAATGTCCGCCGATGCTGCCTCGATGCATCGTAGACGTAGCGTCCGTTGTCCAATGAGATGGCTTGCCGAACAGACCGGCCTGGGTGCAACCGGTTCGGGCGGCCCGGCGCGGCAGGGCCCGCTATCGATGCATGACATGGTTTTCGCATCGCCAGCAACCCATGCAGCACTCACGTCAGATTTTCGCAAGCTTCGAACAGGCGGGGCATCCGCCTGCACTGCGAACAGACACGGCCACTCACGAATCGAAACTGCGGCCCGAGCCGGACCGGCCCGTCACTCGTAACGATAGAGGCGGACGCGCTGGATGTCGCGGCGGGCGCCAAACGTCCCGAACTTGAGCCCGCTGCCCGACTGATTGATCGCCGCGGCCTTGTCCAGGTCGTAGCGGAGCAGGATGTCGTCGCCGCTGAGCAGTCGCGTCGTCACCCAGCGTCCGTTTTCAAACCGGCCGGCCTGGACGGTTCCGAGTCCGACAATCCCCGGTCCGGGCGAATTGGGGGCGAACGAAACCTCGATGTTCTCGCCCGAGACCAGGTACTCGTCCGCTCCAAGCGCGATCGCGAGTCCGTATCCAAACGCCGGCACATCGGCCAGATTGCGCCGGTTGCGCAGCAGATTAAACCTCACGAGGTAGTTTCCAACGGGGACGTCCTCCTTCTGGTTGGCGCCGTCGAGGATCACCGCAGTGATCGCTCCCCTCGCCTGCGCATCAAGGATCGCCGGCGTCAGTTGCTTGAGCACACCGTAGGCCCGTGGCATCGGCAGATCGGCCAGAGGCACGGAATTGCCGCTTGTGACGGTGCCGCGGAATCCGCGCAGGCGCCCGGTGTCGTCGATCCCCATCGGCGAGTAGCCCATGCCGCTGTGGCGGCCAACGGTATAAAACGCCTGTGCCGCGCCGAGCTGGTCGCCGCGCGACTCGGGGACGAACAGCGGATTGTTCGGCCGGTGGAACCAGGCGGTCCAGTCCTTGAAGTTCGGCAGATAGACGTCGGGTGCATTGAAATCGATCTTCGGCGCCCCGGCCTTCCAGATGTCGATCGTCATGGGTTCGGGTCCGCCGCTGGGATAATCCCCCGGCCGCTCGTCCTCGGGCTGCACGATCCAGGTGTTGGTGAAGATCGGAATCGAGTGCTCAGCCTTGCCCGATGCGGCCACCTGATTCATGTAACGCGAGTAGTTCCAGGCCATGAAGATCTCGTCTGCCTTCTCGCCGCCGCCGAACACCTCGCTCCACGTCCCAGAGGCGCGCCCGCCGGCGGCATCCCACACCTGACGCAGCGCCGGGAAGAGCGTCTCGCGGTGCGCCTGAAGGTAGTCCATCAATTCGCGCGGGACCGGCCCGGCAAAAGCGGCATTGGCCGCCGGCGTGCGGTCGCGCGAATCGCCGATCAGCCCAACCTCGTTCTCCAGCTGGATCATGATGACGGTATGGTCGCGATCGGTCTGGCTGATGTGGCGCATCAGCGCGGCAAACGCACGCGCATCGGCGTCGCGGTTCGCCTCCGACAGCGTGCTCAACACCTCAACCGCCTTGCCGCCGGCGATCCGCGCACGCGGAAAGCGCTGCTGGTCGGCCTTGACCCAGTCGGGGGCAAAACTGGTGATGCCGTTCTTCCAGCTGGCGAACCAGAGGAAGACAATGTGCAGCTTGTTCTGGTGTGCCTCCGCGATGCAACGGTCGGCGATCGAGAAATCGTAACGCCCTTCCTCAGGCTCGACCCACGCCCACGACATCCCCGTCAACACCGTGTTCAGATCGATCGAGGCCAGCCGCGGCCAAGCCTCGGCCATGTACTCGGCGTCCGAGGAAGCCGTGTTGGCAAGCTCCCCACCGCGAATCAGGTACGGCTGGCCGTCGACGATCAACTGCGTCGCCTGGCCGCGTTGTTCAAGCCGGGGAAGCGGATTCGATTGCGCCCAAGCCGGCTGGAGCGCGATCAGTGCCAGCGCGCCGACAAGGCCGATGCGGGCAGTTTCAAGAATGCGGACGATTCGGAGGGTCATGGACATCGCGAGTCTCCTTTCAAGCGGGAGGATTTGTTGGTTCAGAGATGGAGAATTTGGGGCAATGACGGTTTCAACCTAAATCTCGCACTTGAGGCGGATCGGCTCGCTGGCGCTCGCCGCTACGGGGAGCCGAAGCCTCAACTGCGGAATTTTGGTTCAAGAATGCACGGTGTGACCGCGGCCCTATTGCGATTTGGCCGCAGCCGGGGAATCGGAGGCCGGCACAGCTGGCGGCTCCACGGCGGGAGGACTGAAGGCCAGCCGCACGCCATTCCAGCGGAGCTTGCGCGTGGGGCGGTCCGAATGGCGCAATGCGAGATCCGCGGATTCGGCGGAATCCACATAGGTGTCGCCGCGCAGAACCCGGGCTCCCTGCGCCACCGCCGATTCGCGTCCATCCGCGGCGTCGAATGGATACGGTTGATAAAGACTCGAGCACCATTCTGCCACGTTTCCAAACATGTCGTAGAGTCCCCACGCGTTTGGCTGAAGGGCGCCGACGGGATGCGGTGCGTAGCTGTCCGGGGCAGTGAGTTTCGCCGCCTCCACGCGCTGCATTTCCTTGAAGGCCTGCGCCATTCCTGCATTTGCCGCTTCCCGGGATACCCGTGCTGCGCCGGCATCCGGCTCCGATTTGGCGACCGATGCCACCTCGGCAATTCGCGAATTCTCACGCAGCCAGGCGACGGAGAGGATTTTGGCGGAAACGTTTGAGTCCGCAGATCCGGCGCGGGCTGCGTACTCCCACTCGGCTTCATTTGGCAGACGGAAACCTCCGCCAGGCACCTTCCGGTTGATTGCAGCCAGCATCTTCTGGCAATCCTCCCAGGAAACCTGCTCAACGGGCATCGCGTCAGCCTGCGGAAACTTCGCGCCCTGATGGAAGCTCGGGTTCGCGGACATGAGCGCCTTCCACTGCGCCTGGGTCATCTCGAACCTGGCCAGGTAGAACGGCGCGATGTTGACGGTGTGAACCGGCTTGCTCCCGGCATGCTGCTCGGATCCAAGGTCGACGCTGCCGGCGGGAACGAGCACCAGGTCGATACCCGAGCCGTCCATGACAATCTCCTCTGGCAGTCCGGATTGCGAATCGAACTTGTCGCCGACGATCTTGAAACCGCCGAAGCCGGGTTTGACACGGCGGGCGATCATCGCCAGCGCAGCCCTTGCGCGGTCGCTTGCCGGATAGTCCTTGAGGGCGGCGCCAAACGCAATCCGCGCGGGTTCCCATTGCGCCTGCTGCACTAACCGCTCACCCTCGGCCAGGTGGCCTTGATAGGCCTTCATGAGCGCGGCGAGATCGCTTGCGCGTTTCTCGATGGTCGCGGCGTCCAGGGTGGGATTCACCAGGGCGTGGATGTGGTGGCAGCTCTGGCAGTTCTTAAGATCCGAGGTGTGCGGACAGCCGCTCCGATGGCACTCGACACACAGCGCTGCGATGGCTTCGCCGTGAGCCATCCGGTCGGGCTTGGCGGTGTTTTGCTCGTCGATCACGTGATCGCGGCTTTCCCCGTGGCAGCCGGTGCAGTTGGGCAGCCGGCCGCTCTTGCTTCGCGTGAGGGTGCTGTGTTTGGAGAGACCCCATTCCAGCGCGGAGCTGACGTGGCACCGGGCGCATTTTCCGGCGCTGACCAACTCCTGGCGCCCGCCTTGCTGTGCAGGCAGCGAAAGCGGCGTCAGAAAGACGAAAACCCAGGCGAACCAGGCCAGCAGAGGAGCCTGACGGCATTGGCAGGGCGCGACCGCGGGGCGCGCCGCGCACAACGGATGGCCCGGCGACCCGTCCCAACCGTCAGGCAAACTCGCAGGACTCGACAAAAACGAAACGTTCAGGCGCGCCATTGTTCCTCCAACCATTGATAGTTCTCGGGCAGCCAGCCCGCGCCGGCGAGGCGCGTGAGCTTTCGTGCAGATTCCAGGGCGACGTGTTCGTCGCGGGTCAGCTGGTCGTAGCGCGTCAGGGCCGCGCAATTGTCCTGCACGAACCGCTCGTCGGTCATGCCGACCATGTTGGCGCACAGGAACTGCTTCGAATAGACGTAGCGCATCGCGGCCTGGGGCAGGCTCTCATCCGGCAATTGCTTCAGGTTCCTGGCCAGCTCCGCGACCGCCGCGGGCAGGATGGCCCGGGAGCCCGGGGCCGAGTTGAACAGCATGAAGTTCGTGTTCTCCGGATTGGTGTCCGATTTCACCCGCGGGTCCAGCCCGACGATCGATCCCGCCGCCAGGGCTTTCATGCCGATCAGCCCGATGTTGCGCTCCGCGGCGGCGGGCAGGAACTGGCCGTAGTCCGCCTTCGCGTGAATGAAATTGTACGGCAGCATCAGGTAGTCCAGCCCCTCGAGTTCCTGCAGCGCGGTCATCATCGGCCCCTCCAGGTGGCAGGCGATGCCGATGGCGCGGATCTTGCCCGCCTCCTTTGCGCGGCGCAGCACGTCCCATTGTTCCAGCAGCTTGTAATCGAAGGTCACCGTCTCGCTGCGGATGCGATAGAGGTCGATGTATCCGCCATACAACTTCGCAAGCCGGTCGATGTTCTGGCCGATGAACTCGGGGTTGTCGTAGGCGCCGGCGACCATGACCTTGTCCCGCCGGGGCTTGAGGAGCCGGGCCAGCGGTTCCCACTGCCCCTCGTGCTCATAGACGTCGATGAGATTGACGCCCAGGTCCATCGCCAGGGAAACCTGCCGGTCGCGGCGCGCCTGGCCCTCGGCGTTGAGCACGTTTCGGATGCCGCCGCGCTCCTTGTAGGCGCGGTCGGTGTGCGACCCGAAGGCCAGCAGCGAGACGTTCATCCCGGTCTTTCCAAGCGGACGGTACACCATCCCGCCGCGGCGGAATTCTCCGGATGTCAGCGCAGGCGACGCCGACGATCGCGATCGCGGCAGCATCGCCGCAGCGAGACCGACGCCGGCGCACTGCATGAAGCGCCGGCGGGTCATGCACAGTTTGTGGTTCATATTGGATACATCGCGGTCATGCGATCGGCGCGCCCAGCCTGCCCGCAAAAGCTTCAGCGACGGCGGGCGGTCGCGCCCTGCCTGTCGGGGGCAGGCACAGATGCACGGGACATCAGATCAGGGATTGTAGGTCTTGGAGAAATTGTTGCGGGTGTTCGTGACGGTAAACGTGCCGTCCTGCCGGGCGGAGACCGTGATCATCTTTGCTTCACAGGGCTCCTGGAGATTTGCGATGAACGGCTCAGGGGCGTTCTTTTCCCTGCCGGAGTTGGAATAGTGCAGCTGCCACAGGTCCTGGAAGCCGGGCGAGCTCCGGATGATGTCCAGCACCTCTGGCTCGCCGCCCTTGCGCTGTCCGTTGTTCATGATGGCAACCTTCGGTCGGATCGAGTGGACCAGAAACTTCGAGTTGGACTTCTTGAACCCGTGGTGGCTCACCAGGAACAGGTCCACCGTGCCAACGAGATTGTTCGGGACCATGAGCTTGAATTCGACCATCTGAAGCAGGTCGGCGAGGTCGAGCATCCGGAATTTGCCGAACTGGAAAAGCAGTCCGACCGACCCCGCGTTGTCATCGGTGTCGATCGGTCCGGGTTCTGCGCCGGCGGCGAACTCATTGGGCTGTCCCGCTCCCGGAAGGGGACGTGCAAGGGCTTCCCCGCCCGCCGCAACCACGGTGATTTGCACGCCCTTCAACGGGATGACGTCGCCGGGTTTGACGATCATGCGCCTGCGGGTGCCGATGGCCTTTATGTAGGGTTCGTAGACCTCCGCCCTGCTCCGCGCATTCACGGTTGGGAGAACGACGCCATGGTCCACAAAGACCCGGCCGGGAATCCGCGCGTCGAGGCGCGGGATGTTGCCGGCATGGTCCCGGTCGTAGTGCGTCGCCAGGATGTAATCGAACGACTTGATCCCAAGGGCCTGGGCCACCGCGACGATCCGATTGGTGTCCCGGTCGTCGGGAGTCGGATAGCCGGCATCGATCAGCATCGTTTCACCGCCGGGCGGCACGACGATCACCGATTTTCCGCCCTCGGTGTCGATCACGTAGAGGTCGAGCGTTTCCGCCGCAGGGAGCACCAGTGCTGAAAGCCAGAGCGCGACAATGGCGACGAGGAGTTTTCTCACAGTGTTGTTCAGGCTTGGCGGGACGATGCTAGCGGTCGATGCGCACCGTCAGTTTATCCAGCACATCGCGGTCGAGCTCGTAACCGAGCCCCGGTTTGGTCGGCGCATAAACGTATCCATCCGGCGCGATGCGGATGGTGTCCTTCATGTAGGGACGGTCGCCGGTCCCCTGGGGGACGGTCATCTCGAACCACGCGTTGTTGGGCATCGCAAGTTCGAGGTGGAAATGCACCGCGTGGTCAAAGACCTCACCCCAGTTGTGCGGCGCGCACTCCAGCTCAAAACACTCCGCGGCATGCGCCACCTTCAAACCGGCGGAAATCCCGCCGATGTTGTCGACGACGAAACGGACCACGTCGACGGCGCCTCTGCGGATGTATTCGGCATAGTCGTAAATCGAGACAAGAAACTCGCCGATATGCAGCGGCACGTCCAGATCACGGGCGAGCTCGGCAAGGCCCTCGATGTCCTTTGTGGGCAGCGGGTCCTCGTAGGCAATGAAACCCAGGTCCTGGATCGCGCGGCCGACCTTGATGGCCTCGTCGCGCGTGTAGACGCCGACCGGATCGCACATCAGGACAAAGTCGTCGCCGGCGGCCTTTCGAACGGCGCGGCAGACCTCGATGTCCAGCTTGTAGTCATGACCGCCGCCCGGCGACGGAGGATGGATCTTGTAGCCATTGAAACCCTGGGCCTTGCAGACCTGAACCTCCTGCACGAACTCATCCACGGTCGCATGGTGCTGGGAACTCGCATAGGCCATCACGCGATTTCGGTAGGCTCCGAGAATCCGGTAGACCGGCAGGCCAACGGCCTTGCCCAGAATGTCCCAAAGACAATTGTCGATCGCGGAGGCGTAGGAACTCTGTCCCACGCGGCGCTTCTCCGGCACCCACTGTGAAGTGAGCTGAGGCAAATCGAGGACGCTCTTACCCACGCAGGCGCCCTTCGCGAATTCCAACCATCCCAGATTGCTCCAGTTCGGGTGCCAATAGCGGGTCGCAAGCGTGTAGTTGCCCTCAATGCCGCTGTTGGTGACAATCGACGCGATTAGCGTATAGCCCTGGTTCGTCGGACCGCCGGCGATGCGCTTTCGGTCCAGAACGAAGATCTTGACCTCCTTGATGGTCAGATCGGGCAGATCTCCGGTCTTGGCTCCGACGGCCTGCGCAGCCACCCGGGCGGGATTCGCCAACAACGCTGCCCCGGCTGTTGCGCCAAGCGCGGATCTTCCGAGAAATTGCCGACGCGAAAGACTGCGTTCCTTCATGGGGCCTCCACCGGGTTGGAAGTTCGGGTTGGGCGGTCTAGCCAGGATGTTTCACGCTCCATTCGACAACTTGCGTGCAGACTGTGAAATATGCGGGCTAGCCTCTCAGGTAAGGCTTCATGTAACTGTTCAGCGCCGCGATGACCGCCTGGTCGTCAAGCGGCGGCGGATTGTGCACTGCGCCGGCACCGCCTGCTGCACTGGCGCCGGCAGCACCCGCGCCGGCCGCAGCACCGGCGGCTCCCGGCGCGGCGTGGGCGCCCCCCGTCATCGGTGCGTTGCGGGACCGGGCGCCGGGCTTGAAGATCCCGCGCGCGATCAAAACGCTGTCCCTGCCCATCGTGCCGAGACTGATGAATGCGAGGATGCGGCCAAACATGTCAAAAGCCTCCTGGTGTCTGCCGGCATGCCAAAGGTCAAACGTCGCCGCGTAGACATCCGCCAGCGGCACCCCGGGACAATGTCCGGAGAATCCCAATTCCATCTCGGTGATCATGTACCGCACGCCCTGGCCCGAGAAAACCTTCAGCTCGTCGTTTGTGCGCTTGCGGATTTCGCCGATCCGCATCAAGGCGCCGCCACCCGCGTTTGATTCGTCCTTCACGTGCCGGAAGGTCGGGACGGTCTTGAAGATCTCGACGACCAGATCGATGCTCATGTTGTCCAGCGTCTGCACGATCAGCGGGAGCTCGGTCATCCGGCCAACCTGCTGGTAGTAGTCGAGCAGGATCTTCTCGTCGCTGACGCCGGGCGGCGGAAGCGAAACGATGGCATCGGCGCCGTTCTTGACGGCGTGCTTCGCGTAGCGCTCGACCTCTTTGATGTCCCCGGTCTTCGACTGCACGCCGACGACGAGTGTCGTGGCACCGCCCTTGCCGGTCGCCAGGATGGCCTCGGTGCCCGCCATGCGTTCCGCTTCGCTAAGCGTGGTCCAGCCGCTCGCGATCTGCGGCCAGACGAAACCGTGCACGCCGGCGCGATTGCAGAATGTCACCTGTGCCGCAAGCGATTCGAGATCGAGTTTGTCATCCCCGGTGACCGGCGTCGATCCGATCGGGAAGAGACCCTGCAGTTGCTTCCTGCCCGGGCGCGGAACCGGAGCCCCCGCGGCCGCCGGGACAGAATTGGCGGCGCGCGCGGAACCGGCGCTCGCAAGCGCGACACCAAGCGCACCGGCGCCTAGCAACTGAATGAAATCGCGCCGTTGCACGCAAACACTGGGTTTGGTCGCGGGTTTCTTCGCATGCATGAGTGGGGTCCTTTTCTATTGGGGTGTTCCTGCCGGGCTTCCGACAGATGGGTGATCGAGAAAGATGGAGCGTCGCGTCCGCAACACGCCGACAGTGCAGCGGGGATAACGCGATCCAGCAATGTCATTTCGCACCGCGGCCCTGAGGCCGCAACCAAACGTAGGGGCGCGATCTCGTCGCGCCCTCCAAAAAATCGTCGCAAACATGAACGATCTGAACCGATATTTGCATAACGCGTGCTTCGGGGATCATGGCGTGTCCGGTCCTGCGCTGCAGCGTTTCAACGGTCGACCCGGACAAGCATCTTGTCGAGGGCGTCGCGGTCGAGCCGGCAGCCGAGACCCGGCTCCGCCGAGGCGACCACGTAGCTGTCCTTGTCGATGCGGAACTGGTCCTTGAGGTAGGCCCGGTCCGTGAGCGTCTGCGGGTACGGCATCTCGAACCAGAAGCAGTTGGGCATCGCCAGCTCGATCTGAAACTGCATCGCCAGATCGAATCCGTTGCCCCAGTTGTGCGGCGTGCACGGCATGCCGAAGGCATCCGCGAGCTGCGCGACCCGGAACGAGCCGGTGACGCCGCCCACGTTGTCGCCGATCAGGCGGACGATATCGAGCGCACCGCGGCGGATGTATTCCGCAAAACCCTGGATTGTGTAGATGAACTCGCCGATCTCGACCGGCACATCCAGTTTCTTGCGCAGCTCGATGAGCCCCTCGATGTCGGACGTCGGGATCGGGTCCTCGAATGAGACGAACCCGCATTCCTCGAGAACACGACCAACCTTGAGCGCCTCGAAGACGTTGTAGCGCTGCACCGGATCGAACAGGAGCGTGAACTCGTCGCCGACCGCCTTGCGGACGGCCCTGATCTCCTCGATGTGGCCGACGTAGGCAGGAATCGGTCCGCCCTCGGGGTGCTGTCCGCCGCCGGGGTGAATCTTGTAGCCCTTGAAACCCTCGGCTTTCGCCTTCATCGCCTCGGGTGCGAAATCCTCGATGCTGGCCAGATGCAGCGAGCTCGCATAGGCCAGGACCCGGTCCTTGGTGCCACCGCCGAGAAGCTTGTAGATCGGCCGGTTGACCGCCTTGCCGAGGATGTCCCACAGGCAGACGTCGATGACGGAATTGTGGATGTCGGTTTCGGAGGCGTTGCCCATGTTCATCCCGTTGGGGTATCCGAAACCACCGACAAATCCGGAAGGGCTGCGTCCGCCAAGACCGGCGCCGCCGCCCCGTGGGGCGACATTCGGGCCGATGCGCGGGTCTCCCGCGCGCGGCGGCGGGCCCATGCCACCCCGCCGGATCGTTCGCGTGGTCAGTGACGGCAATACGTCGAGGACGTTCTTGCCGAGACACACGCCCTTTGCGTACTCCAGCCAGCCGGCGCCGGAGGAGCGGTTGCCGAGCGTGTAGTTTCCCTCGATTCCGCCTTCGGTCACGATCGAGACGATTTCGCCGCCCTCCGTGCTGTTGATGCGGCGGATGTCACCAAGGTTGGCGACGTACATTTTCACTTCCTTGATCGTGAGGTTTGGCAGGTCGGCGGGCTTGACTCCGACCGCATCAGCGGCGGCGCGACCGGGATTGGCAAGAATGGTCGCTCCGGCCATTGCGCCAAATGCGGAGGCGCCGAGGAATCCACGGCGGGACAGGTCTCGTTTTAGCATGGGTTGGGTCTCCTTGGAATGATCTGCGGAAAGTCCGGTCCGGCAGGCTGCAGCCAGCCGTTTGGAAGATAGCGCAACACCTCCGTGTGCGCCAGTTCTGTGAACTGCCGGCGGCGCGGGCATTCGGAATGCGGGTCGGTGGCCGCTCTCATGGGGTGTGCTCTAGAGAGTAATTGTCTCGTGCAACTGCAAGGCGGAAAATCGAAATGGACGACCCGATTTCGCCTTTCGACTTCCGACGGGATTTTGCTGGCGGCACCCTTCCCGTGAATTATCCTCACCATTCTTCCCCGGGATGGCAGGCCGCTGTTGATCCTGCGACGCCCCTCATCCCCGCAGTCCGTTTTCCGCGTTCCACCCCGACTCCATGAGTGAGACTTCGCCCCAAACATCGCTCGACCCTGCCCTGAAACCGACCCGCGCCCGCCATTGGGTGCTGCTGTTTGCGGCGACGCTTGCCGTGATCACGTACATCGACCGCGTCTGCATGTCCCAGGCGAAGGTGTCGATTGCCGCCGATCTGAAATTGAGCAGCGTGCAAATGGGCTACGTCTTTGCCACGTTCACGGTGGCCTATGCCCTGTTTGAGATTCCAGGTGGCTGGCTGGGGGATTTGATCGGGCCGCGCAAGGTGCTGCTGCGCGTGGTGCTCCTCTGGTCGTTCTTTACCGCGGCCACCGGCCGGGCATGGAACTTGGCGTCGCTGATGGTCACCCAGTTCCTATTTGGAGCCGGCGAAGCGGGCGCATTTCCCAACCTGGCCAAGGCGTACACCAACTGGCTGCCGGCGCGCGAGCGGAACCGGGCGGTCAGCGTCATGTGGCTGTGCACGCGCTGGGGCGGCGCCGTGACTCCGATGCTGGTCGTGTGGGTGATCTCCCTTGTGGGCTGGCGGTGGGCGTTCACGGTGTTCGCCGCCCCCGGCATCGTGTGGGCGGTCATCTTCTATTGGTGGTTCCGCGACCACCCCCGCGACCATCCCGGCGTGAACGCCGCCGAACTCGAACTGGTGAACGAAGCGCGGCCCACTCCGGCCGGCCACGCCGAGGTGCCCTGGGCGAGGATCCTGCGCTCGCGCACCGTGTGGCTGTTGTTCGTGCAATACTTCTGTTTCGGCTACGGCTGGTATTTCTACATCACCTGGCTGCCGACCTACGTGAAAGAGGCGCGCGGACTCGAACTGCAGAAGGGCGCGCTGCTCTCCGGCATTCCGCTGTTCTTCGGCGGGTTTGCCTGCATCCTGTCCGGTTGGCTGGCCGGCTGGCTGGTGCGGCGCGGTTTTGCCCTGGCCCGCGTCCGGCGGGGCCTTGCGTACGTGGGTTACTGGGGAGCCGCGGCCATGCTGCTGCTCTCGCCCCGCATCGCCGATCCCGTGTGGGCAATGCTGGCGATGGGCCTGGCCAGCTTCTCACTCGACCTGACTCTGCCGGTCTGCTGGCGCACGGCCATGGATGTCGGCGGGAAATACGCGGGCACCATCTCTGGCACCATGAACATGGCCGGCCAGATCGGCGGCGCCGTCGGGCCGGTCGCGGTGGGCTACATTCTCCAGTACATGAATCACAACTGGACGCTCACCTTTGCCATCTCGGCGGCGATCTACGCGCTGGGCGGATTGTGCTGGATCTGGATCGATCCGGTGAGTCCGATCGAGAAGACGGAAGCGGCGGCGCGGCCGGCGTAGCGCATCCGTTGCGCGTTGCAGGAGCGCCGCTTGCCTGCGCCCGATTGTTCCGATGGCGATCCGGGCGCGCCAGGCGCGCCCCTGCACGGCATCAGGGACGCCGCGTCACTTCGGCAGCAGAGCGATCAGATCGTCGTGCGGTCGCGCAATGACATGGGCGGCCACGAGCTTGCCGAGGGTGCCCACCGCCTGGGCGCCCGCATCCACCGCCGCCTTTACGGCTGCGACGTCGCCCTTGACGATCACAGTGACATAGGCCGCGCCGATCTTCTCCTTTCCAACGAGCGTAACGTTGGCCGCCTTCAGCATGGCATCGGTGGCTTCAAGGATCGCCGTGAGACCCTGTGTTTCGATGATTCCGAGAGCCTGTTGGTTTGTGTTCATAAATTTGCCCTCCGATTTGGGAAAGTCCGTCGGCAGCAATTGATCGCGTCCGCCGTAGAGAGGGTTCTGCGCATTCGGAAAATGAATGAGCGCATCGATCGCCGGCTCGGGACGGGCGAGACATCGGACGATTGCCGCCACGCCGAGCTCCGCCGCCCTTTTTTCAACAAACCCCAGCGCGGCCTCCACCGCCCCAACATCGCCCTGCAGGCGGAGCATGAGCTTCTCGCTGCCCGTCGTCTCGATTCCGAGCAGGTGCACGCCGGCGTCCTTGACGACCTCGTCCGCGATGACCGCGGTGATGCTCAGAAACGGGATCTCGGCAAACCCGTAGGCCATGCGCGGCGGCTTCACGATTTCATGGCGCCTTCGCCGGGCGGAACTGTTCCATGACCTCCTGCACGATTCCATTGACGTCGATGCCGCCGATGGCCGCCGGCGCCACCGCCTCAATGCGCCCGGCGGGCAGAGTCGTCCCGCCATTCTGCCGCTGGCAGGCTTGTGCCGCCTCCGCGTATCCGCAGTCCGTCAGAATGCAGGCAATTTTCGAGCGGATGTCCCCGAGATCGGACTGTTCCTTCGGCGACAACAGCTGGCGGGAGGTTCCCAGCGCAAAACCGCGCAACGACATCCCCGCGCGGAAACCCTCCGGAAAATTCGTGCCGGAGAGCATCACGCCGATCAGGTCGAGAAGTTTGAACTGGATGCGCTTCGCCTCCTCCCAGTTGCCGGCCATGAATTCGCGATACAGCTTCATGATCACCTCAGGCACGACGCCGCACGAGGCGATTGTGCCCCCATCGGCGCCCATCAACAGCGAGGGGAACAGAATCTCCTCGCACCCGATGAGGCAGGTGAAGTCCGGCCGCTGCGGTTTGATCGCATGCAGCGTCGAAAGGAACCGCGGAAAATCGCGGCTGCTGTCCTTGACACCGACGATGCGCGGGCAATCCAGCGCGAGCCGCGTGAGCACCGGAACGCTGATCTCGTTCGAATACTGCGGGATGTTGTAGAGCACGATGTCGATCGGCGATCGCTTCGCCAATTCGCGGAAGTAGTGCTCAATGCTCTCCTGGCTGACCTTGTAGTAGTAGGGCCCCGTGATGGACACCGCGACGCAACCGAGATCGGCATAGGTCCGGCAGGCATCGAGGATCATGTCCACGTTCGCCTCGGCCGCCCCGGCGAGGACGGGCACCCGGCCGCGATTCTCCTCGACCACGATCTTGATGACGCGCTTGCGCTCCTCGAAGCTCAAGCGGATGAACTCCCCCGTGCTGCCGTTCGGGTAAAGGCCGCTGACGCCTTTGTCGACAAGCCAGTTCACCATGCGGCGCAGCTCGTCCTCGTTGATGCGGCCGTCGTCGAGGAATGGAACCAGATTTGGGGTAAAGATGCCGTTGATCACGGGCCGAAGAAAATGCGGGGTTTGGCGGTGGAGGCGTTCAATGAGTGGAGGCCGCGACAATCGGGACCGGCCCGGCGTTGAGGCGGACCAGCTCGATTCCGGCGCCGCTGCCGAGGTTGCGGCTGTATTTCTTGTCCGCCGCATTGTTCCAGTGCTCATGCACGCCCATGCTCGCGAGCGGCTTTCCGTCCTTCTCCGGATCGTAGATCGTCTTTGCCGACGGCTGGCCGGCCAGCGCCATCTCGTGCAGATAGTTGTCAACCGCCACACCGGTGACGATCGTCGCGAGCGTCGGTTCGTTGCGCAGGAAATCGAGCGCCACCGAATCGATCGCCACGCCGTCCTGGGACGCCAGAAGGCTGGCCGTCCAGTTCTTGTTGAATGGCGCACTCTCCCATTTGCACGAGGGATCGAGGCGGTATTCGTTGTGCTTCGTGGCGTAGAGTCCGTCGATCAAGTACAGGATTGTCTTGCCGCCGGTCTGCGCATGCCCGTTCAAATCGACAAGCCCGTTGTAGGAACCCATCGCCTGCGCCGTAAGCGCCGGGCCCCGGCCTCCCTTGTGGCTGATGACCGCGATGGACGGATGCAGATCGCGGGCGCCCGGCGTACCGTCGGGCATGAAGACGGATCCGAGGTGGTTCTTGGCGCAGACCGTCATGCCGGCCAGCGTGTGACCCTTCAGCCCGGCCAGGTTGATCATGTATTCCGCCTGCGTGACACAGGTCGGAAAATAGAACGTCGTTGTGCCCTGGGACAGGACGAGCGGCTTCGTCATGTCGGGCACGGCCTTCTCGCGTCCGTCGGTGCCGGAAGAGTCGACGAAATGCACCCCTGGAAATTCCTTCGTGCAGCGCTCGAAGATCGTCGCGGGCACGTGGCGGATCGCATCATAGCAAGTGATGTCGGCGGGCGCGACGCCCGCCTCCTTGACCAACTGACGCAGCAGCGCCTGCACCAGTTGCGGCGCGATGTACGACGCCATGGCGCCGTTGCCGTGGTCGTGCGATTGATTCAGGTTGAGCTTGATCACGACCTTCTCGCCCGCCTTGTAGCCGACCGCGCCCCTGCCTTTGCGCTGGTTGAAATTGGTGAAGATCTTCCTCCATGCGTCCTTGATGTTCGCGGCGTCGCCCACGGAACAGATCGTCTTTGACAACATCGTTGCGACGACCTCGGGATGCGTGTTGGCGTCGTCCCACCAACCGGGAGCGCTCGTCGTGCCGTCCCACGTCGTGGCCGCGGGATCGAACGCCCATGCGACGCGGCCCGGCTTGACGCCAAAGGCAACTCCCATCGGCGAGTTGGCGGGCTCAGTGGGAACAAACGTGGGCTGCGCCGGGGGCTGACTTTGGGCAAAACTCTCACCAGCCGGCAGGGTCAGGAAGACAACCGCGCCAGCCGCCACGGCGACCGAGAAGCATACGGCCGCCGTCATCCAGCGCGCTTCGCGCAAGTGCCGCCGGGCCGCGCGCCACGCGATGAGCGAACCCCACGCGCCGAGCAACCAGGCGACAAAACCGGCGGCGATCGGGAAGGCCGCGCGCTGGCACGGATAAGTCGCCCTGCTCGGCTTTGGAATCACCCGGATCAGAAACCAGACGAGCGCGAGCGCGCCGCCCAGCCGCAGAGCCCACCGGGAGGTGGAGTGCTGCAGGGCAGACTTCGAATCAGATGGTCCGCTGGGTTGCTGCGAGACGGAGGTATTGTCGGGGATGCGCATGGCGGGGATATTTTGAGCGGTTTATCTCTCTGGCACCAAGATTAGTCAAGCGGGCCGGGCTTCCTCACCGCGCGCGAGCGGCAGGCCGGCTCCCGGTCGTGTGGAAAAGCGCGAGCAAGGTCGGCAATACGATGAGCACGAGCGGCATTTGCAGGAACAGGCCGGAGATGATTGCGATGGCCAGCGGCTGCTGCATCGCCGATCCGGCACCGATGCCGAGCGCAAGCGGCAGGAGCGCGAGGATCGCGGCAAACGTCGTCATCGCGATCGGCCTCATGCGGTTGATGCCGGCCTGGACGAGCGCCTCATGCCGCGGCAGCTCTCCAGGAAGCGAGACAAGTTCCGACACGTAGAAGATCGCCACCTCGGTCGCGATGCCGACGATCATGGTCATCCCCATCATCGAGGAAATATTCAGTTCGGTTTGTGTAATCCAAAGCCCGATCGTCACCGCGGAGAGCGCCAGCAGCGTCGTCAGCAACATCGCCACGGCGGTGCTGAAGCGCTCGTAGAGGAAAAGGAGCAGCAGGAACACGAGTGCGACCGCACCGGCGAAAACCGCGATCAGCCCGGCGAATGCGCTGCGCTGTTCGGCATAGGTGCCGCCGAGCACGCAAGAGACCCCGGTGGGCACGAGGCCGGGTTTGGCAAGCACCGTCTGCACATCGCGTATCGTCGAACCGAGGTCGCGACCGCTGATTCGCCCGGTGACCGCGAGCACCTGCTTCAAATTGTCGCGGTCGATCTGCGGCTGACCGGTGACGGACGAGACTGTCGCCACGCGCCCCAGCGGGAAATAGTGCCCGTCGGGCGCCCGCAGGCGCAGCTCCGCAACCTGCCCGGTGGTGCGGCGTGCGCGTTCCGGAATCCATGCCCGGATGCCGATGAGTTTTGGGCCGCTCTCGATCTTCGTTGTGGCCATGGCGCCGCTGAGCAGCGCGTCAACGGCCTGGGTGATTGCGTCGGGGTCCATTCCCTCCAGGGCGGCCCGGGCGCGATCGACCGTGATCGTGAGCGCATCGCCCGCGAGCACGATGCCATCCTTCACATCGACCACGCCAGGAATCTGACCGATCGCCTTCGCCACGACAGGTGCAACCGAGCGCAGCAGATTGCCGTCGTCCGAATAGAGCTTGATCTCGATCGGCTGCGGCACGGCGGTGAGATCGCCGATCAGATCCTCCATCAACTGGGCCATCTCGATCTCCAGGCCGGGAACGTTCGTCTCCACGCGCGTGCGCACGTCGTCCATGACCGCGTCAATCGGACGGCGCGGACGCGGTTTCAGGCGTATAAAATAGTCGCCTTCGTTCGATTCGGTCACCGCGCCGCCAAGCTGCAGGCCCGTGCGACGCGAATAGGTCTCCACCTCCGGCGTGGCATGGAGGATCGCCTCGACCTGCCGGAGCAACCGGTCAGTCTCGGTGAGCGAGGTGCCGGATTCGGTTCGGTAGTCCAGGATAAAGCCGCCCTCGTCCATCGATGGCATGAATCCGGAGCCGACATTCCGGTAGCCGAGCCACGCAAGCACGAGAAGCGGCACAAGCCCGAGGAGCAGAAGCGCAGGACGGTCGAGCACGCGCCGCATCAAACGGCCATAGCCGCGGTGCACGCTTTCGGTGAACCGGCCTCCTTCCTTCTGGTTCGCGTCCTTCTCCCCGAGAAAATGATCCGCCAGGATCGGCACCGCGAGCCAGGCGATCAGGAATGAGATCACGAGGCTGGCCGTCATTGTGAGCGACAGCGCCTTGAAGAAGGCCCCCGTCACGCCCGAGAGGAACGCCAGCGGCGCGAAGACGATGATCGTCGAGAGCGACGAGGCGACGAGCGGCACGGTGAACTCAGCCGCAGCGGACCAGACCTGCCCGCGGTGGTTGCCGCCAACGCCGCGCAGGCGCCGGGTCACGTGCTCGACCATCACGATCGCATCGTCGATGATCAGGCCGACCGCCGCTGCCATGCCGCCGAGCGTCATGATGTTGAAGCTGCTGTGGAGCAGCTTGAGGAGGAGCACCGTCGCGGAAAGCGTCGCCGGCACACAGAGGATCGCGATGAGCGTGATCTTGCCGTTGCGCAGGAAAAGCAGCAGCACCGCGGCGGAGAGAATCACGCCGATGCAGACGGCGTCGCGCACGCTGCCCGCGGAGGCGAGGATCAGTTCGCTCTGGTCGTACCAGTTTGCGATCTTCAGGTCGCGCGGCAGCTGAGCGCGGCAGCCCTTCAACGCCGCCTGCACATCGCGCGCAATCTGGACCGTGTTGGCGTCGGGCTGCTGGTAGACCTGGAAGATGACCGCGTCGCGCCCGTCGCCCGTCACGCGGACCCACTGCGGGACAGTATCAAGTGCGACCGTGGCGACGTCTGCGACGCGAACGAGGCCCGTCGGGCTCTTTTGCAGCACGGTCTGCGCAAGCTGGTCGAGTGTCGCAACGCGGTTGTCCACGATCGCGAGATAAAGTTTGTAGTGATCCTCGAGCCGGCCGACCGCGCTGATCGTGTTGGCCGCGGAGAGGGCCCTGGCAACGTCGTCCAGCGTCAGTCCGTGCGCCTCGAGCCGCGCAGGATCGATCGTCACCCGGTATTCCGCCTCCGCGCCGCCGAGCACCGCGACCTTTGCCACGCCGGCAACCGTTGAGACGAGCGGCCGCAGCTGATGGTAGGCGATGTCGCGCAGCTCGACGAGCGACAGCTTCGTCGACGTGAGCGTGTAGGCGATGGTCGGGAAAACCGTCGGGTCCATCCGCCGCACCTCGAACGTCGTGCCCGCCGGCAGCGACGGAAGCACCTGGTTGATCGCCGATTCGACCTGCAGCGTCGCCGATACCATGTCCTGTCCCCAGTCGAAATTGACCGAGATGTCCGACGCGCCGCGGCTGGATACGGAGCGGATGCTCCGCAGGCCGGGAACTGAGCGGACCGCCTCCTCGACCGCCATCGTGACCTCTGTCGTCATCCGCTCGGCCGGCCGGTCGCCCGCCTCGAGGCTGATCACGACGCGTGGAAACTGCACATGCGGGAACAGCGCCACGGGCAGCGTGAAACTCGCGAACGCCCCGCCAAGGGCGAGCAACGCGAGGAGGAACAGCACCGAGCGCCGGTGCAATTGCATCCACGCGACAAGATTCACGGCCTCGCCTCCTGCGCCGCCGGAGCCTTCCCGCCCGCGCCTGCCTCACCCTTCGTCAAACCCTGCGGCACGCCGACGGCAGCCTCGTTCCCATCGTCCCGCTGGATTGCCATGCCGTCGGTCAGTTCGTAGTTGCCGAGCGTGACAACCATGTCGCCGGGATGCAGCCCGTCGCCGATCACCTGCACACGGTCGCCGGCCACGATGCCGAGGCTTACCTCGTGCCTGACCGCCCTGCCCTCCTTCACCGTGAACAACACCTGCTTGTCTTCATCGGGCAGCACGGCGCTGCGGGGCGCGACAAGGCCCTCCGTCTGTTCGACGGTGATCGAGCCCTTCACATGCTCGCCGAAATACAGCGGCGCGCCCGGCGGCACGGCGACGCGAATTTCCGCGGTGCCCGTCGCCGCGTCGATCGCGCCTCCAGCGGCACGCACCGTCGAGGAAACCGGCGGAATGCCCGGCCGGTTCGCCGAGACAATCAGGACCGCCTGACCGGGATGCACATCCGCAACGTGCGCGATCTCCACCGCCAGCCGCGCTTCAAGATGGTCGGCGGACGCGATCGCGACCAACACGGCGCCTGTCGGGGCAAGCGCACCCGAAGTCAGATCGAGCCTGCTGACCACGCCGGCAACGGACGCGACGATCCTGCCGTCGCCTCCGAGGCCCCGCGCCTGGAAGCTGGCGACCTTGAGGCGCGCATCGTCTGCGGCCTGTTTCGCAGTGGCCAGTTCCTGGTCCGTCGTGAGCCTCAGATCGTAACGCTGCTGGGTGGCCGCAAGCGTCTTCTCCGCCAGCGTCAGCGCGGTGCCCGCGGATGCGGCCGCCAGGCTGGCGTCCGGGCTGGGATCGATTTCGAGCAGCACGTCGCCGGCCGCGACGCGCGATCCAACGCTGGCATGCACCGCACGCACGACGCAATCGAACGCGGCGCAAACGGCCACATCGCTCGACGGCGCGGATCCGACGATCCCGAATGCGTCGAGCGTCCGGGCGATCGGCTCGCGCCGCAACAACGCGACATCGACCCGGGCGATTGGGCGGGCCTCGCCCGACTCTTCCGCTTCGCCGGCGTTGCGATGCGCGAGCCAATACCAGGCGCCCCCAAGCGCGACAATGAGCAGCAAGGCGTAGAGGATTTTTTTCATGACGGAAATCACGGGCGGCGGTCGCGATCGAGCAGCGGGCGTCCGGTTGCGATTTCGAGCGCGATCTCCAGTTCGACGAGCGATTGCTCAAGGCGGCTGCGCTCGATCCGCCGCGCCGCAAGCGCACCGCGCGCTTCCCGGGCCGTCAGCACGTCGGCGTTTCCGCTCTGAAATGCCTTGTCCAGGGAGGTTGCCAGTTGTTCGAGCGCCGGAAGCGATCCGGCGACCGACTGGAGTTGCAGGCGCACGCCCTCCAGATCGGCCAGCCCTTGCGCAACCTCCGCACGCGCCTCCGCCACGCGGGCGACGTATTCGTCGAACAACTGCTGGCGCGTGGCGCGGCCGATGGCGATCTGCCCCTGGTTGCGATCGAAGACCGGCAGGTCCACGGTGACGCCGTAGTTGCGCGTGCGAACATCGCTCGTGTCGTTCGACTTCCCGAAGCTGAGCCCGATCTTCGGGAACTGCGCCTTCACGGCGGCGCGGAGCGCGGCCTCCCCGCTCTCGTAGCCAAGCCGCAGCGCGACGAGGTCGAGCCTGCGTTTTTCGAGTCCCTCGAGCAGGCGGGATGCGTCGGATTGGGTCGCGGAGAAGAAATCCACCGGTCCGGGCTTCAGCCTCAGCGGTGTGTCCGCCGGCTGGCCAAGCGCAACATCGAGCGCGGTGCGGTCCGCATTCAGCTGCTGATCCACCGCAAGACGTTCGGCCTGGGCCTGAGTCCATTCTGCAGTCGCGGTCGTCAGGTCGGAGGCGGTCTTCTGGCCGAGCGCCATCGCCTGCTGAATGAGCTTCACGGTTTCGGCGAGATCGTCCTCGCTCGCCCGCGCGAGCGGAAGCCGTTGTTCGAGGGAAATGACGCGGAATGCCCGCAGGCGCGCATCCTGGGCCGCCTGCCACTCCTGCCAGGCGATCGAAAGATCGAGCGCGTCCGCCGTCGCACGGGCGGCAGCCACGTTGTCACCGCGGACCAGCAGCGACGTGACTTCCCAGGTCAGGCCCAGCCCGCGGCCGTTTTCAAGGGTCGGATCAAGTGTTGCGGCGTTGCTGCCGTGCAACTGATCGAACGTGAAGCCGAACTGCGGATTGGGGAGGATGCCGGCCTGCAGGAGCTGCGAGCGCGCGACGCCGCGTTGATCGCGCAATGCCCGCAGCTGCGGACTGGCGATGACGGTCATCACCGCGATCTCGTCGGGCGTAAACCCATCGCGTCCATCGATCACCAGCGGCCGGAGCAGCGGGTTGCCGATCTTGTCCGCAGCGATCCTGACCGGCGGGGCATCCGGCGGACGCAGCGCCGAATTGACGGCGGCGGAATCGAGCGGCTGCGGGTGATACGTCGAACAGCCGGCCAACAGCAGACCGAGCAACGCCATCAGCCGAACGCCGCGACCGGGCGCCAATCGCGCCGCATCGGGTTGTTGATGACTCTGGTTCATGGGCGAACGCGTGCGCGGATCAAGGATGCCGGAGTCCTGCTGCGCTTCGTGCATTGGTGGGCCGGAGCAATGTTCAATTCAAGACGGACCCGCAAATGAAGCATCACGCCGCTGCGAACGAAAGCTGAAAGATGCTTCAATCCATTGGTCCGCGAACGGATCGGCCAGCCGGATTGCGGGAGCATCTCCCGATTGACGGTAGCGGCGCGGCCCGCCTTCGCGCAAGGCTACGGCGTGGCGGGCGTTCCGCGCCGTCGGAGCCGGACGCCAGCCTTCGCTGAAGCTTCGGCTCGGCACGCGGCTCCGCTACGGAATCACCAAGCTTGCCGCTCCACCGTCAATCGGGAGATGCACCCCCGGATTGCAACCAGGCGCGATATGCATCGCGTTTGGCAGAACCGGTTTTTACGATGTTCGAGCTCGCGAATACCGGGAACCAACGACATGCTACCAGATAACACACCATCCTCGCCCTCTCCGGCGCGGCAAATTACATGAGAGACGACTATCTTCTAAGCGCGCTCAAGGTCATCGACGATCGCAACATCCTGATCAATGTCGTGTCGCGACGTGTGAAGCAGCTCAGGCGCGGGAGCCGCCCGCTCGTGGAATCGCTGGAGAAGCTGTCTGCCGAGGACACGGCGCTGCGCGAAATCGCCGAAGGCAAGATCTCCTATGTGCTGGCGACGCCGGAGGAGCTTGCCCGCCGGTGACGCGGCACACGCCCGCGACCGCTGACGCCGGTGCGATCATCGCGACCGCTGCACGGCGCCCGCACTCGCGGACATCGGTCTGATTGCCGGCACGATCAATCGCTGATCCGCCGGTAGACAACGAAGAGCGCATCGGGATAGGCGATGCTCATCCCGGGCGCGACCGCCTTCGGCCCGAGTTGGTCGATGGCTTTGCGATCGTCAAATACCGCCTTCAACTCGTAGTGGTGTGCGAGGTAGGCGTTTTGCCCCATGAACAGCGATTCATTGGCCCGGGCGACGATCCAGGGCGGCTTGATCGCCTCCGCCACCTCGGCCCAGGTGAAGTAGGACTCCTTGGGGCCGATCTTTCTGCGGGCCTCGACGACAGCCGGCGAGACGAGGCCCGGCCAGTCCAACATCCTGCGCTGGCTGAAATACCCGATGTAGCCGAGAGGTTCGAGGTAGACCGCTTCATTTTCGGCAACGTGCGCCTTCAACCACAAACCGATCTGCCGTCGCTGCCCGCCGTCAATCACCTCCTGCTTGAAACGTATCGGAGCCAGGGACGAAACGAAGATGAATCCGAGAAAGAACAGCAGGCCGGCAAGCATCGCCCCCGCGCAGGCGTTCCGCAGGCGGCTGCTTGCGAACTGCTCCGCGAGCGTCGCAGCGGCGCTCGCCAGGGTCACCAGACTCATGAACGCGAGCGGCGGATAATACCACGGGCAATATTGCGAGGCGATGTCGGTGTAGGTCAGATAGCCCAGCAGCACAAATGAGACGAGCGAAGCCATCCGGCCCAGCCTGTCCCGGCTGGGAACGAGCCAATATGAAACCGCGACCAGTTCCAGCGCCAGCTCCGCATCGTGGATCCACGCCGGCCAGGATCCGGGCGCCGCATTGAGCTGGTCGTAGATGGGTGCCAGCGCACGGCAAAGCACCGACGGGACCGCGCCAAGGCCGGCAGCCACCGCCGCCATCACCCCGAATCCGCCGTGGGCATAGCCGACGAGATCATGCTTGGCGATGACGGTGTGCGGCACCGGCGAGCCGTAGTAATACCACGTGAACAGAAACCACGGCAGGTAGAGCAGGCCGCAGATCAGCGCCGATTGGCCCAACGCGCCAACCAGCGGCTTGCGCGGACCGGGAGCGAAGGCAACTGCTGCGAGCGCGATAGCCGCCATGTAAACAAATGCGTCCGGCCGGCTGTAGAGCAGCCCGGCGCACAGGATGCCGCCGAGAACCCGATGCGGCGTCCAATCGAGGACGGCGATCGCGAAGGCAGGCGCAAAAAAACCGAGCACCAGACCCGCCTCCTGACCGCTCATCGCAAAGGCGGTGGATTTGATCTCCAGCGCCGCAATGACCGGGAACAGGACGCCGATCGCAACCCGGATCCTCGACGCCCCTGCCCCGCGCGCAAACACGCTGACAATCGAAACCGAGGCGAACAGCAGCCCCGCAAGCGACACTGCGCGATAGAGCCACAACGGCAGCACATAATCCCTGGCGGCAAGAACGGCCGCAAAAAATGCCGGGATCAGCGTGTTCAGCGGCGACGTGAACCCGTACACCCGTTCGCCCGCCGTGTAGACCAGGCCATGGCCGCGCGCCAGATTCTCGCTGTAGCGGTACGTGATGAAGAAATCCTCCCACGCCAGATTCGTATAAACGGCAAAGAAGACCGGGATCGCCGCCGCGAGGCAGAGCAGGCCGAGGAACAGCGGCGACCGCCGCTCGAACGGGGAGACGAGTTCCCGCACGGAAGACCGCAACGTAGTGGTGAGACTGGAAAGAGGTTTCGACACGCGCGAAGCTTTCACCGAGGGCTAGCGGTCGCCGCCGGTGAGTCAAGCCGGGCTGCCTGCAACGCAGCCGCTTGCCCGCGCGGCATTCAGGCGGCTCCGGATTCGATGACCGCAGCGTAAGTCGCAAACGGTCCCATTGCCATTCCGGACGCAGCGAGAAACCGCGATGCCCTTTTGTAACGTATTACGTGACAAGATCGATGTGCAGACGATGGGCGCGTTTGTCACGTATTACGTTACAAACGGGATTTTTGCGGCGTCCGTCGGAATGCCGGGGGAAAGGGGCTTTTTGAAGAACACCACGCGAGGGACAATCCCGCGGGGAGCCCCTCGCCACGGCTGTCAGGCGTCCATCCAGGTCGAGACTGAGGGGCAGCAGTCCGGCTAGAGCCCGCCGACAATCCGGACGCGGGCGGACACTTACCGGCTGGATTCCCCCAACCTCCGTCCCATAGTGTTGCCGGACAACCCGCTCTCCGCATGAAATACCGCACCCTCGGCCGCACCGGCTCACAGATCTCCGTCATCGGCGTCGGCACCTGGCAGTTCGGCGGCGAATGGGGGAAGGATTTCAGCCAGGCGGACGTCGACGCAATCCTGTCCGCCGCGTCCGACTCCGGTATCAACTTTCTCGATACCGCCGAATGCTATGGCGATCACCTCTCGGAGCGCCTCATCGGCGCGGCCCTCGATGGGCGGCGCGACCGCTGGTTCATCGCGACCAAGTTCGGCCATCACTTTCACGAGCCGTTCCGACGGGAGGACCGGTTCGGCCCGGCCGAGGTGGTGCGGCAGTTGGACGACTCGTTGCGCGCCCTGCGCACGGACCATGTGGACCTGCTGCAATGCCATTCGGCCCGGGACGAGCAATTCCGCACCGGCGATCTCTGGGAGACCCTTCTCCGGGAAAAGGCCAGGGGCAAGGTGCGCCATCTCGGCATCTCGATCAGCCCGAACACCAATCGCTATCAGACCGACCGCGCTTCATTCGTCGGCGCCGAGGTCATCCAGGTGATCTACAACCGGCTGCAGCGCGAGGCGGAGGAGACCGTGTTCCCGTCCTGCCGCAACCAGAATCTCGGCGTCCTCGCGCGCGTGCCGCTGGCGAGCGGCTACCTTTCAGGCAAGTACAAGCCCGGCGCTGTGTTCCCGGCGAACGACGTGCGCGAGGCCCTGATGAAGAAGGACCGCGATGCCCGGCTCGCCGAGGTGGAGCGGCTGGCCGCCACGGAGGTTCCCGCCGGCGTGCCGATGAGCCGCTGGGCGCTCGCCTGGTGCCTGCGCAATCCGGCGGTGACCGCAGTGATCCCCGGCTGCAAGTCGCCCGAACAGGTGCGCGACAACGCCGCCGCGGCTGAGCTCGACATCAGCCAGTCCTGATATCCGCAGGCGGCGGCCGGGGTCGCTTGAGATCGGGGGATTGGCGGCTGTGCCTCCCGCCCGCCGTCACGCCCGAGAAGGGCACGACTCGCTCCACCGGTCGGTTGCCGTCGGCCGCCCTCGGGACCTTTCGGGCGGCCCGACAACGGCCGCGTGGCCGCGCCAATTGATGTTCTTTTAATGCGAATCGCCCCTCCATTTACGCGCTTTCGCGAATCGGGGGCACCCCAGCTGCTACGTCATGACGCATCGCTGGAACTGCGTCATGAAATTCACCGAACTCCTACAAATCCTGCTCTTCTTCGGCGTTGGGATCGCCCTGACGCCTGTGCTCGGCCGCTTCCTGGCCCAAGTCTTCAAGGGTGAGAAGACCGTTCTCCATCCACTTCTCTTCCCGGTCGAAAAGCTCATTTACCGGCTGACCGGCGTCGATCCGAACGAGGAGATGTCGTGGCTGAAGTATATGTGGTCGATGGTGGCAATGACCTGTGTCGGTTTCGCTTCCCTCTTGGCGATACTGATGACCCAAAAATGGCTGCCTTTCAATAAGCAGGGACTGGACAATCTTTCCTGGCACCTCGCGTTCAACACCGCCTGGAGCTTCGTTTGCAACGCGGACTGGCAGTCCTACTCGGGCGAAGCGGTGATGTCCTACCTGTCGCAGACCTTGGGGCTGTCGGTCCATCAGTTCATCAGCGGCGCATCGGGTCTCGCGATTCTCGTCGCGGTCGGTCGCGCCTTGGCACGGGCCTCGGTTAAGTCCATCGGCAACTTCTGGGTCGATCTAACCCGCTGCACGCTTTACGTCGTCATCCCGCTGTCGATTCTCTGGGCGATTCCTCTCGCCTGGCAGGGCGTTCCGCAGACGTGGATGCAGTATCCGACCGCAAACCTGGTTGAGCCGTACACCGGGCAGGTCCAAAAGACTGACGACAAGGGACAACCCGTGACGGCCCCCGCGCCGAAATTGGACGATCAGGGCAAACCGGTGGTCGGATCCGACGGCAAGCCGGTGATGGTTGATCAGCCGGTGATGGTGGACCAGAAGGTCGACACCCAGCCGCTTCCGATCGGACCGGTCGCATCGTTCGAGTCCTGCAAACAACTGTTCACGAATGGCGGCGGCTGGTACGGCGTCAACAGCGCGCATCCTTACGAGAACCCGACACCGCTCGCGGATTTCCTGGAGATGCTTGCGATCATCGTGGTGCCCATGGCGCAGGTGTACATGTTCGGCCTGTTGATCGGCAACAAGCGCCATGCGTGGACCCTTTTCGCCGTCATGCTGGGCATGTATCTGTTTTCGTTCGGCGTCGCGTGGTATGCGGAGGCGCAGCCGAATCCGGTCACCGACAACATCATGCCGCATCTGGAGGGGAAGGAGGTGCGCTTCGGGGTGATGAACAGCGTGCTCTGGGGCGTCTCATGCACCGCCATTGACAACGGTTCGGTGAATTCAATGCACGACAGCTGGATGCCAATCGCGGGCATGATGCCGATGTGGAACATCCTGGTCGGGGAGATGCTCTTCGGTGGAATCGGCTGCGGCATGTACTGCATGCTCTTCCACGTAATCATTACCGTCTTCATTGCGGGGCTGATGATCGGACGAACCCCGGAGTATCTTGGAAAGAAGC
>Ga0265323_10000106_pt1 | contig 48787 bp, 45 predicted proteins | sample 41225metaG_FD_193580 | JGI IMG/M metagenome (GOLD analysis project Ga0265323, IMG submission 193580) | Rhizosphere microbial communities from Carex aquatilis grown in University of Washington, Seatle, WA, United States - 4-12-25 metaG | ecosystem: Host-associated > Plants > Roots > Rhizosphere...
ACGAGTTTTTTTGTCGGTGTGCCCCGGTCCCAGATGCCGGGGTCGCCTTCCTCGAGGATGATCATGCAACTGCCCTTGATGCGCTTGTCGTCCGAATCCACAGCGGCGGTCACGACGTTGGCGAAACCCATGTTGGTGATGAACCGCCCGCGCTTGTCCACCTGCAGCATCGGCTCCTGGCCGTCCTTCCACTCGGCCACGCGAACCTTGCCGGCGAGCATTCCGGTTTCAACCCCGGCGAAAGGAATCGGCTCGGTCAGCGCAAAGGCGGCGCGGATCTGCTTGCGGTTTTCACCGGGCTTGAGCGGCGCGGCGCCGCCGACGTATTTGGCGCGCTGCTCCGGCGTTCCGCGCTCGTGAATCGGCGCCAGACCCAGATTGCTCGCGAGGCTGCACGTGGCGGCGCCGGCATCCACCCACGAAAGTTCAAACGCCACCAGCGCCAGTGCCATGTTCTTCGGCCCGGCGATGAAGCCGCCGTCCTCCGGATCCAGGGCCGCGGCGGTGATGCCGCTTTCATCGAAGTGCTGGAGCAGTCCCGCCTTTGCGGGCGTCCACTCGTGCGAGTTGCGTCCACCGTCGGCGACAACATGGGCGACCGGCCCGCGCGCGACGGTGCGGCTCGCCTGCACGAGCATGTGAAATTCGTAGCGGTCGGCAAAACGCCACATGATCTGGCGGATGTCGTCGCCGGGGAGGGTTTGCAATCCCGGCGTGGATTTTGTTCCAGCGATCACTTCCATAAAAATTCTTTCATTTTCGGGCGGTTCATTTCGCCATCCAGATTTTCGCGCAACTTCGTCCACCCAGACGGACAATGAACCTTGCAGAAGAATTTGCCATTTTTCCAGAATAAAAGGCGGGTTTTCAAAAATAATGCCCCAAAACCATTCCGCTGCTTCCGGTTTTGGAGAATCGCCGGCGGCGGGGAGCCTATGGGAACTGTTTTTGAAGCCACAACAGCGTTTGCTTCAGCCAGTTGAAATTGAAATAGCCGCGAAGGTAGGCGTATTGGACGAGCAGCAGTCCGATAAAAACCGCCGTCCATTCCCAGCACAATTTCCGTTCCTTGCGGCCTTTGATCAACCCCAGCGCGGCGACCGCATTTCCGGCTGCGGCGAGCGCCAGTCCCCAGAACACCAGCCGCTGCGCTTGGGGAACCGCGGAAATCTGCCACCTCCCCAACTGCGCCCCGGCACCCGCCGGGATGCCAAAGAAGATGATCGCCAGCAGAACAAAGTTGACGCACAGGATCAGGAATCTTTGCATGAACCGAGACAGGCAGGCGCCGGGCGCCCGTTCTTCATGTTTGACCGGTCAATTGATTCTCTCCGCAATCTGGCAGCGGAACATCCGCTTCTTCATCCAGCGCACCGCCAGCAAATCATAAAACGTGGCGAACAGGCGGTTCCAAATGCCGTAGTGGCTCCGCCCGGCATGGCGGTGGTTGGCCGCAATGGGGATTTCGGTGACGGTGAAGCCTTCGATTTTGAACAGCGTCGGCATGAAGCGGTGCATGCCCTTGAAAAATTTCAGGTTCGCGATGCACTCGCGTTTGAATGCCCGGTAACAGCACCCCGCGTCGCTAATCTTTTCGCCGGACAACACGTTGCGGACCCCGTTGGCAATTCGCGATGATGCGGCCTTGATGAACCCGTCGCTCTGGCGCCGCGCCGCCACGCGCGAGCCGCAGGCGCAATCGAATTTTTCGAGCGCCGCCAGCAATTTCGGCAGGTCGCGCGGGTCGTTCTGCAAATCGGCATCGAGGGTGACAATGACCCGGCCGCGCGCCGCCTGCATGCCCGCCCACTGCGCCGCGGACTGCCCGCAGTTGAAGGCGAACCGCTGGGCGCGGATGCGCGGGTCGCCCGCAGCGAGATGTTTGAGAAGTTCCCACGTCCGGTCCTGGCTGCAATCATCGGTGATGACGACCTCATAAGACAGCTTGAGCGGCTCCACCGTCTCGCGGATCGCCGTGATGAGCGCCAGCAGATTCCCCTCCTCGTTGTGGCAGGGAATGACGAAGCTGAGTTCGGGCGTTTCGGGCATTTTTATTTCCGTAAAACTCGGTAATTACATCGCAGACTTTGCCCGCGGCGTCGAGGCTCATTTCGCCGTGAACCACCTGCGGCCGGCGAACGCCGGAGGACATCAATGAAACCGCTTCGGGACGACGTTGTCCGGCCGGAGAATCACTTCGCGGCCCTTCCAGCATTTGACGCCGATGTGGTTCATCCGGCCGAGATGATACCGCCACGACATGCCGTAAAACGGATTGTGCGTCGGCCAGAACGTGATGAGGTCCACGCCGATTTCCTTTGCCATTTCGATGGCGCGCTGGATCGCCTTCGGATGGTCGTTCCAGTTGAACAAAAGATATTTCCATTCCAGCACCGGCGTTTTCAGGCCGCGCGCGTCGCGATACGCCACCATCGCCTTCATCGCGGAATAAGCCTTTTCAAAACTGCCCTCCAGCATGTATTTCGCGCTCATCTCGTCGCTGATGCCATGGACGGAAAACATGATTTGGCTCAGATTCAACGCCGCCTCGCGCTTGGCGTCGGTGTTCAACAGAATGCCGTTCGTGGAAACCAGAATCCAGCAGTCGGGATTTTTTGCGCGCAACAACGGCAGTTCCTGGCAAATGGTTGGCGACAGGAAAGGCTCGCCGAGGTTCAGGTAAAACAGTTTCTCCATTTTGAGCTGATGCACCAGATCGGCCATCCGGCCGAGGTCCTCCAGGGGCATCCGCTTGCTCGAACGGATGTTGGCCGCGCCTTCGCGCGCGCAGCCGATGCAGTCCACGTTGCACAGCACGGTGTTTTCCAGCAGCATCCCGCGATATGGCAGGCGCGGTTTGGGCGGCGCGGCATTTGGGGGCAGGCGCTTGATGGTGCAACGCACACAGGTGGGAATCGCCATTTTCCCCTTCGCCAGCTTGTCGCGAAACCGCTGCGCCACCGGCCCGAAATAAATTTCCTCGAACGTATTTTTACGCAAGTCCCCGATATGTCCGCTGCCATCGTAATCCTGGCAGCAACAGGAAACCGTCAAGTCGGAATTGATGGTGAGGTTGTAATCCTCCTCGCCCGCCAGCGTGGTGCAATAATAACCGCGTCCGGTGATTCGCGCGCGAAGCTCATGCCACCAGACCATCATCCGGCGGATGCAATCGCTGACGCGCCAGTTGAAGCGCGTCTTCGGATTGATGACTTTTCTCAATGTCGGCAAATCTGCCACAAGCAAGATTGCTTCTTTTTAAAAGCTTCGCGCAAGCCCGTTTTTGGCGCGGCGTGAACAATTTAGTTATATGGTAACACGCCGCCCCGGACTGCGCCAGAAGCTTCGCGGCGGCGGGAGGGTAAACGCCTGCCCGGTTCACCACGAATAATGCGCCGTGTACGTCACCACCCGCTCTTCATCGGGCTTAGCCGGCACGCGGAACTCGATGGTCTGTGAGTCGGTTTTTTTGAAGTCATCCGATTTCGCCGTGATATCCCAGTTGTTCCAGCGGTAGAGATGTTCGACCACGCGGAATTCCACCGGCTCCTGCTTGCGGTTGCGCAACTTGATCTCGAACGATTCATCCAGCCACTTGTCGCCGGTGTCCACGCGGAAATTCGTCTGCTTGCGTTCGCCCACCAGATCGAAGGCGTTGCCGGTGGTCACGCGGATGGTTTCGTTGCGCGGCGTGTGGTCAATCATGTCCTCGCCCACAAACTCCATCTGGCCGGCGTCGTCGCGGCGGTAAAATCGCAGCTTGCCCTTGGGCAGCGCGATGCCGAGATGGTTCGTCTCCGCGTTGACGAACTCGCGCATCACCCGGACCTTTTTGTTGCACTGCGTGCCGTAACCGCGGTCGTTGTTCAGCCCGCCGTAAAAGCGGTAGCCCGATTCCGCACCGTCATAAACGTAAATCACAGGCGCTTTCACATCCGCGGCACGGACGAATTCCACCTGCTTGGTTTCGCGGTCGAGCAGCGTCGTGGGCCGTGCAAGCGAATAAAGATGAAATTCGTCGAAGGCTTTTTCGGTCACGGCGGGGGCGGGTTCGCCCGCCATGGTCATTTGTCTCATTCCATTCCAAGCCTTTTCCACGGGCATTGGTTGGATTTTATTCACGTCGCCGGCCATCAGTTTGATTTTGGCGTCGCGGAACGTCTTGCCGCTCTGGTTGTTCATCGTCACCCAGCCAATCAAATCCACCGTGTCACCTTTTTCCGGCGAGACGAGATTGTAATCCGCCTCCCAGGTGAACCCGCCGGTGATATAGCTGACCTCGGCGTCGAACTTGCCCGGCTTGTCGGACTGCAACAGCCAGTTTAGCGTTGGCTTGAGCACGGTATCATCGCCCAAGTCGGGAAACAGCGGGGTTCCGGGCAGGGTGAACTGCAGTTTACCGTTCACCTCGATGATGGGCTGTTCCGAGCCGCCGCCCGGCACGTAGCCGCTGCGGATGATTTTGCCCAGAATGAGTTCACGCGACTGGGTGTTGTCCTTCATCCGCAAGGTCTCAAAATCAATCGTCTTGCCCTCGAACAGCGACAGCAACAGTTCCTGGGTGACGGGGTCGTTGCGATAATTCTGCTCCCAGATCTGGAGCGAATGTTTGCCGGCCGGGTCGCGCAAGATCACCGAGTCCGGCTCGACGCGCGCGGTGGCGTCGGCATAACGCACGTTGTTCACGCCGGATTTGAGGTCGAGCGGGACGTTATCGCGCACGACGGCGAAATCTTGGTTGTAGATGGTCAGCGCCGGTTGGGCGAAGGCGGCAAGCGAGCCGACCGCGCCGAGGCAAAGAATGGAAGCGAATGTTTTCATAATTGGTTTGGCTGGTGATAAGGCATAATTGATTCATTAGACGGCGTCCCGCCCAAAATGCTCCCTATTTTGGGAGGCGGCTGCCCATTCTGATACTTCGGGACGCTAACGAAGCGGTATCCTCCTCTCAGTTCAGCAGCTGGTACCAGTTGTCGCGCTGGTGCGGTTCGTAGCCGATGTCTTGGATGAGCCGGTGCATGTCGGCCACGGTCATGCGGAACATGGTGCCGGCCTGGCTGACGACGTTTTCCTCGATCATGATGCTGCCGAGATCGTTCGCGCCGAACTTGAGCGCGACCTGGCCGATTTCCTGGCCCTGCGTTACCCACGAGCTTTGGACGTTGGTAAAATTATCGAGATATATCCGGCCCAGCGCCTGCGTCCGCAAATACTCGTGCGCGCCGACGGTCGGCGCCTTGAGCTTCGTGTGCTCGGCCTGAAACGTCCAGCAGATGAAGGCGGTGAAATGGCCAGGTAGGACAGGCGTCTCGCCTGCCCGCGCCGATGAAGTCGGCGCAAGTTTTTCAGGATTTGCCTGCTCGCGCTGAAGCGCTCGCGGGGCAGGCAAGACGCCCGCCCTACTTTTGTCCTGCTGCGCGCGCAACCGTTCCAAATGCTCGATTCGGTCTTCCACCGTTTCCACATGCCCAAACATCATGGTGGCTGAAGAACAAAGACCCAAGCCATGCGCCACGTCCATGACTGCCAGCCAGTCGTCGCTCATCGCCTTGAGCGGTGAAACCTTCCGGCGCACGCGGTCTACGAGGATTTCTCCGCCGCCGCCGGGAATTGAGCCCAGTCCAGCCTTCACGAAATCGCCGATGATTTTCTCCAGCGGCTCGTTGAACACCTCGCGGAAGTGGATGAACTCGCTGGGACTGAATCCGTGAATGTTGACCTGCGGGAATTTGCCTTTGATGTGCGACAGCAAATCAAGATACCACTGCTTGGTCAGCTTCGGGTGATGCCCGCCCTGCATCAAAATCTGCGTGCCGCCCAGCGCGATGGTCTCCTCGATTTTTTTGTCCATCTCGTCGAACGTGATGACGTAGGCATCGGCTTCCTTTTCCGTCCGGTAAAACGCGCAGAATTTGCAATAGACGTTACAGACGTTGGTGTAATTGACGTTGCGGTCAACGATGTAGGTGACGATGTCGTTGCCGCGGCCGTTGAAATCCTTCGCCTTGGCGAGCTGACGCCGGCGGTCGGCAAGCGCGCCGAGTTCTTCCAGCGACAGATGATAAAGCCGCAGCGCCTCGGTCGGGTTGATGCGCTGGCCGTCCCAGACCTTTTGAAGCAACTCGTCCAACGATGCGTCGTAAATCACAGGCTAAAGCTAACTTATCCGCTTTGTTAAGACAACCGTCGAGGCTGTGCTGCCTTGATGAGTCTCGCGTGCCACCCTTGTTTGGCGTTCCGCCTTCAGGCGGTTTCGGCAGTCTCTGTCACTCTTGCCGCGTAAACGCGGAACTTCAAACTGTTCTCCGAATTGAGCCAGTTTCGATTTTTCTTTTCGCCGGTTTGTGCCCATCATTCAGGTTTTATGAGTGCGATTGTGACTCCGGCGGCGCGGACGGCGCGCCCGGAAAAGTCATCCGAGCTGGCCATCTTTGCCGTGATGATCGCGGGCGCCTGCACGTTCCTGAACGTGTATTGCACGCAACCGTTGCTGCCGTTGTTCCAGCGCATTTTCCACGCCTCCGAAATCGAGGTCAGCATGACTGTGGGGGCCATCACTTTGGCGGTGGCGCTCATGGCCCCGGTCACCGGCATGATTGCGGAAACCGTCGGGCGCAAGAAAGTCATCGTACCCGCGCTCTTCGCCCTGGCGGTCCCGACCCTGCTCGCCGCCACATCGCAAAGCCTGCGCGTCCTCATCGTCTGGCGGTTTGCCCAAGGACTTTTTGTACCCGGCGTCATCGCCGTGATGATGGCATACATCAACGAGGAGTTTGCCGGTCGCGTTGGCACGATCATGTCCGCCTATGTGGCCGGCACGGTCTTCGGCGGCTTTCTGGGACGATTCCTCGTCGGCATCATCGCCGCGCACTGGAGCTGGCGCGCCGGCTTCGTGACATTGGGAATCCTTGATCTGCTCGGGGCTTTGGCCGTGCGTCAATGGCTGCCACTGGCGGCCAATTTTGTTCCGGCCAAACATGTGTTCAAGTCCGCGCGTGACACATGGGGGCACCTGCGGAACCCGCGGTTGCTGGCCATTTGCGGCCTGGGTCTCACCGTCCTGTTTTCGCTGGTGGGCGTATTCACCTACGTGAATTTTTATCTCGCGCAACCGCCGTTCAACCTCACGCCCGCCGAATTGGGCAGCATCTTCTTTGTCTATCTGCTGGGCTGTGTCGTGACGCCGCTGGCTGGCCGTTCCCTCGACCGTCACGGATTCCGCCGGACCATGTTGCTGTCGCTTGGCATGTGTCTCGGCGGGCTTTTGCTGACGCTGGCTCCTTCGCTGGCGCTGGTCATTGCCGGGCTGGCAATTTTTTCCTCCGGCATTTTCGTCTCGCAATCGGCGGCCACAGTGCTGATGGGACAGGTCGCCGGACGCGCCCGCTCCGCCGCCGCCGGGCTCTACGTGACATTTTATTATGCCGGCGGGAGTGCGGGTGCGGCGTTGACGGCGTGGTTTTGGCTGAAGGGCGGCTGGCCCGCTTGCGTCGGTTTGTTTGCCGTCACCAGCCTGTTCACACTGATCCTGGGACTGGCCGGGGGAAAATCCGCAGTCAGCTTGGAAGTCCCGCCAGAACCGGCCGTTGACACGGCCATTTGAAACGGTTATCGGATCAGCGCCCGCGGCGGAATTTTTCCGGTTCGATGGTTGCCAGCTTGTGGCAAACCTCCTCGACGACGTCCATTTTTTTCAAGGCCTTTGCCGCGGTGGCTTTGTGCAGATAAGCTTCCACCAGCTTCGGATCCAGCGCGAGGGCCCGGTCGGCATACTCGAGCGCCTTGTGATGATGCCCCATTCTGCCGGCCATCGTGGCCAGGTTTGACCAGGCGAGCTTGTTGTGCGGATCCATTTTCAAACCCTGCTCCAGGCAGCGGATGCCCTCGCTTGGCCGCTGCAATTTTTCGTAGAGCAGCCCCCCCAAGTTGTTCCAAACCCGGGCATCGGTGGTTTCCAGCGCCAGCGCCCCCCGATAAGCCGTTTCCGCCATTGCAAATTGTCCCATCCCGCTCAAGCCCAGACCGATGTAATACAGCGCCTGGTAATCGGACGGGTCTTTTTCACGCCAATTTTGGGCGAAGGCCAGCACTGCCGGCCATAATCCCTTTTCGCACATTCCGCGGGCAATCTTGACCTGATTTTTTCCGTTCGGTTCCATCTGAAAAACTTTACTATAACGACAAACAGCCTCTTCGACGATAAAAAAGTGAGCGGGCATCTTCTGGCCTGTAAAAAACAGATATTTATTGACGCCCCGCCGCCTTAATCATACCAACGACACACGCATGGCCAATTCATCCTCAATATATCTCGTCACTGGCGGAGCAGGCTTTATCGGCTCCCACCTGGTTGATTCGCTGCTGCTGGATGCCACAACGAAGGAAGTCAGAATCCTGGACAATTTTTCGTCCGGCCGGCGCGAACATCTTGTTCAGCATGAAAACAATCCCAAGCTCAAGGTAAGTCCCGTTGAGCTTTTGGACTTTGACAAGGTCGCGCCCCAGTTTCAGGGGGTTGATCAGGTTTTTCACCTGGCGGCCAATCCCGACGCCCGGTGGGGAATTGACAACACGAGATTGGATCTCGAACAGGAAACCATCGTCACCTACAACGTCCTAGAATCCATGCGGCGCAATCAAGTGCCGCGCATCGTGTTTTCCAGTTCCGGCACGGTCTATGGCGATGTGGGCACAACCGTTACTCACGAAAATCTGGGTCCCTGTCTGCCAGTCAGTCTTTACGGCGCGGGCAAGGTTGCCTCGGAAGCATTGATCTCGGCTTTCTGCGGCACCTTTGGATTGAGCGCCATCATTTTCAGGTTTGGCAACATCGTGGGAGAACGCACCACTCACGGCGTGATTTACGACTTCATCCGGCAACTGGCAGGAAATTCCGCCGAATTGAAGGTGTTGGGGAATGGTTTTCAGGCAAAACCCTATGTTTACGTGCGCGATTTGGTCAACGGCCTGATGTTTGGCCGGCAACGCTGTTTCGAGCTGGCAGCGTCGAAATTCGACGTCTATAACATCGCGCCTGACGGTGCCACATCGGTGCGCTTCATTGCCGCGGAATTGATTGATCAGCTTGGCTTCCAAGGGCGGACCAAAATCCATTACGGAGACTCCACGCAAGGTTGGCCGGGGGATGTCCCCCAGTCGAGAATGGCTGCTTTAAAACTCAGGAACGCCGGGTTTTCGTTGCCTCAAAATTCAGATGAGGCTGTGCGCTTCGCCATCGGCCGCATCATTCATTGGCTTGCAAACCGTGCCTCATCCGGAGACGGATTGCGATTACCCCCGGACACTGCATTGCCGGGTTTCAAGGCTGGGAATCGGGGGGATGCGATTCGCTAACCCGGCTCATGTGCGGGCCAAGCGGGGCGCTGCCTGCGGCAATGTGTCCGGCCAATCCGGCAGCGTGCCTTACGAGTCTGGCAACCTATCCGCCAGCCCCGGCAGCCTGTTTCCAACTCCGGCAGGTGATTTTTCGCTCCCCACCCACTGCAAGCTGGCTTCCGCAACCGATCTTTCACTCCCGGCAACGCGATTGAACGGCTGTTTGTGGAAGTGCGCTGCCGCATCCGGACGATGTGTGCAGTCACCACTCGAAGCCGTTGTGAACGCATCCTGTTTAGCGTCTTTGACCGTAAGAACATTTACTGGAACCTGCACCCGCTTAAACTTTTACACAAATGTTGTGACACTGCCTATTACGACCGTCATTCTTGTTAAGATTGACAGCCACTGGAATCACTTCCAGTTTGTTGGGAAATGCAAACTGTTCGCTATCTTCAATCAACACCAGAACTGGACCGGCAGGAACTAGATTGGTGGCAAAAATTTGCAGAGGTGGAAGAAAAGTATTGTTCGGTTCAAACGCCGGCCATCCAGCGCTTCCTCCGCAAACATTACATCCAGCAGCTTCTTTCCGCCGTCAGTCCCGGAAGCCGCGTTGCCGAATTGGGCTGCGGCGCCGGCTGGCTTTCGATTTTGCTTGCTCAAAGTGGAATGGCGGACGTGGTTGGGATAGATTTTTCCCCCGCACAAATTCAACTCGCAAATGAAGCCGCACGCCGGGCGGGCGTTGGCCAAAAGGTTCATTTCCGCGTTGCCACGCCCACCGAACTCAATTCCACGACTGACCGTTACGATCTCCTGATCATGCATGGTTTTCTGCATCATCTTTCCGTTGCAGAAATTCAGGCGGCTTTTTCCACTGCGAGACATTTGTTGGCAGATGGAGGCCGCCTTTTTATTTTTGAACCTGTGATGTATAAGCAATCATCCCCGACCGACGGGCAAACCATGCGTTGGTTAAAATGGATGAAAATGCTTAAACTGCGCATTGAGCGCATGGGGCTTCGCAAAATTGGCCCGCAAGAACAACAACTTAGGGACCTAATTGCACAAAGGGAGGTCGGTGTCCCTCCTTTTGGCCCGTCACCTAAAGAAACGCCATTTTTGCCAAACGAAATTCCCGATTTGTTGAATGGGGGCTTTACCATCCAACGACGCGAACGGGTCTTGCTCTACAGCTATCTCATTGCCCAAGAACTTTTGCTAGCTGAATTGACCTATCCACGCCTGGTCAAATTGGTATGGTGGCCGATCCTTTGGTTCACTCGCTTTAAGGAACATCGAATATTACATCGGCCAACGCCGCCTCCCAACTTGTGGGTGTTGGAATTATTTGAATGTATTCCGGTGAAATAGTTGACTGGTTTTCAACTGGCCGGGGGCAGCAAGTCTTAAGTGTGATTTCCAATTGCAACCCCATCCACTTCCCGCTGTAGCCAGCGAGCCATAGGCGCGCCCAATCCGTTTATGAGCAAGTTCAACTATTTAATCAGCAGTGTTTGTTTCGGCAAGAGACGACTTCCCCCCGCCGCCGTTTCGGGTCCGACGGAAGCCGGGGCTGTGCTGGCGGTCGTCCAACCGGGTCCTCTTTGAAGCAGATCGTTTTTTGCTTTTCCCGCATTAACGTTTAAGATCGTTACCTGCCGGTTTGTTGGGCGCGATTGGTTTGGCGCCTGTGCTCGATTGCTTTGAGTCGGGTCCGGCGTGCTTGCCTGCAAACCGCAGGTATCCACATAATAAGAGGCCAACTGCGATGGCGATGAGAGTGACGTAAAGCGGGCCATTCGGCAGCTTGAACTGAAATTCAACCGTATGCGTGCCGGGCGGCAGAAAAACGCCGCGCATGATGAAATTGCAGCGCAACAGTTCCGCCGGCCGGCCATCCACCAGCACGCGCCAGTGTGGATCGAACCGGTCATTAAGCAGCAGCACCGAAGGCGCGACGGTTTGTGCGTTGAACACGATGTCCTTGGGCGCATAACTTTTGAATTCAACCGAGCCAGCATTTTGATTGGCCGCGACCGGCGCAGCCGGCAGCGGCGTGGAAACCAAAACGGTTTGCCACGGATCAAAATTTGTATTCGTCAGCGTTTGCAGCGTGGCGGTGTCATTCGTGCTGACCTGCCAGTTGGAATAAAGCCTGGCACGGGGCAAAGCCCCGGTGAACTCAATGAGAGCCAGATCGCCGTCGTCGCCGGGCATGGCGGTGAGTTCCTCCAGTCCCGTTGGTTGGGTGATGCCGGGTTTGGGTATCACGTCAAAGCGTTGGGCGATACGGAAACGGTGTTGCACCGGGTCGAATTGCTCGTTCAAAAAGCCCAAGGAACCCGCCACGCCGAGCAGATAGCGGGTGTTGGTCAATTCCCAACGACGAGCCATGAGGGAATAGGTATTTTCCGAACGGGGCATCAAGGCCATTTCGTAAGCCTCCAAATCCGTCGGCATGCGGGACATCTGAATCTTGTCGAGCGATTGGATGTTATAATAGGGGAAATGGTGTTGGGCCCATTCAATGCGATAAAGCCCGTTGCCGCCGAAATAATTGTCGTAGAATTTCAACCGTTGCTGGGCGTCAAACGGCAGGTCGGCGACACGATATTCGTAAGGTTTGGCGCGCAGAAAATTAATAATCGGATTTGTCGAATTGGTCGGATTGGCTGAATCAATGTCGTATTTTTGTTTGTAATCCCAGTGAATAATAAAGGGCAAATTCGCCCGGCCCAAATCCATGACGAGCAGCGTGCCCAGCAAAATACCGCCTAATTTTCCTCGACGCCCCGCAAAAATTCCAGCAATGATGAGCGTGCAAAGTCCAACCGTCACCGCGAAGATCAAGCAGAACCAGCCGGCCTGCCCGATGCTGAACGCGGCGATGCCTTTGGCCATGTCTTCGTCGGGGAACCCCCTTACTTGCAGGTAACGGACAAGGCCCGGCTTTTCCACGGCGTAAATCAGCCACCCGACCACGCTGCCGATGACAGCCAGGCAACAGGCCAATGTCCAATTCCGGTCAAAGCCGCATGCTTTCGTCCACCAGTTTTTGAGTTGCGCCAGCGGCGAAGTGGAATTAGCCGCCGAAATTTCCAAATAACGCCGGCTCAAACCGTGGATTCCGTAAGCAAACAGAATGACCAGCGCCCACGAAGAAATCGCGAAGAACTTGCATGGATTCCGCATCGTCGAGACATACGGCAGCATATATAGCCATTTGTAGAAGGGCGCGAAGCGGCCAAAGGCCAGCAGCAGCGACACAATCAGTATCACTGACCAAAACCAAATGAACCGCCGTTGCGTTTCGGTGAATGCCGGATTTCGTCGTCGCCACGATTGCACGATCGCCCACAACGCCACCAGCGTCACCAACACTCCGGCATAATTGCCGCCGCCGCCGAATCGCATTAAAATGCCAGGCCCCGATGGTTCAACCCCTTGACTTCCGTTGTCAAAATATCGGTCTAACTCTGGACTGCGTCCAACCCCGCCCCAGTAATTGCCCCCTTTGTAGGCGTCTTGGGAAAAGTCCATCATGTTTTGGGGAGTGTCCATCCGGTAGCCGAACAGGCCCGGGATAAACAGCCCGAGCGCTTCAATTTTGGGCAGGCTCCATTGCGTGGCCCAGTCCCAGTGTTGAGCCTTGGTTTCCGTGTCTTGTCCGGTGCCGGCGATGCCGGTGATTTGCGAGCCGATGAGCGCCACGACGTTTTGCGTGGCGATGAATCCGGCAAAGATGGCGATCAAGGCTATTTGTCCAACGCCACGCCCCCATTTCAACCAGCCCGGACCGCTTTTTTCTGTGAGCGCTTTGAACAAAACAAAAGCCGCGACGAGCAGGCTGAAAATCGCGCCAATGTCCGCCGCCTCCATCACATTCATCCCGACAGCCAGCCCGGCCAAGGACAGCCGCGTCCAGCGGATGCGCGCCGGCATTTCCGGGGAATTGGACACCACAAGTGCCAGCGCGAGAAAATCCATGCCCAGGCCAACTTCTTGCGACGCCACACCCCAGCAGGCCGACCAAAAAAAAGAGGAGTTCAAAGCGGCGGCCAACGCGCCCAAAGCGGCCGCCAGCGGCGAAAGCCGCAATTGCCGGAAAAAGGCCCAGGCGCCGAGCCCAAGAACAAACAAGGCGATGGGCGGGAAAAATTTCGCGTAGCCAACCGGACCCAAAGTCCAACGCGCCAGCGAGGTCAACCCAAGCGAACCCGAACCAGCGTTGCTGCCGATGTCGCTTAGATCCACCCAGGCACCGGTAAGACAGTCTGGGAGCCGGAGCCATTGGGAGTTTTCCTGGCCGAGCGGTCCGTCATTGGAAAAATGGACGTAATCCGGCAAAAAGCTTTTGCCGAAGAGCGCGGCCAAAATAATCACCAGCAATACGACGAAGAAAATTCCGGCGGGCGGCGTTTTCGCGGTTGGCGGTGCGGCTTTCATAAAATGAGTTGATGGTGATATGTTATGTGTCTTGGATAGACGCTAATACTGTCCTTTTTGCATATTCCATGGGATTCGCGAGCTATCCAATAATAATCGAATCACAATTGTCAATTGGATGGGGCCGGGTGTCAAGGCGGTCCCGGCGCCAGAACAGAACTTAACCCGGCATTAAGCCGGGATGTTGCTGGTGTGGGCTGCGGGTACGGCTATTTCCGGGTTGACGCTGGTCTGCACAAAGATAACCTCTGCCACTGAAATGATTCGGAACAAATCTTCAATATCCCGGGTTGCTTCAAAAGCCAATTCCCTGTTCCCTTGAAAATCGGCGTCAACTCACGAATGATTTTGGAGAAGGGAACCGGCGTGCCCAATTATGTGGCGCATTTGTATCGCAAGTGTCTGGCGATGGATCCGGCCAATCAATACGTCTTTTTCCAGCCGAACCGGTCCCGCACACTGGGCGTGACGCAAGTGGCCCGCACTCCGCGGGGGTTGTTGGGCGCCGCCTGGTTCGACTGTCTGCGCGTGCAACACATGATCCGGCGAACCCATGTGGATGTTTTTCACGGACCGTCCCATTTTCTCCCGCTGCGGAAATTTGCCGGCGTCAAATATGTGGTGACCATTCACGACTTGTCGTTTCGCATCATGCCGGAACAGTACGATTGGAAGCATCGATGGTACTTCGGCTGGCAATTGGCGCGGTCACTGAAGATGGCGGATGCCATAGCGGCGGACTCCCATAACACGAAAAAGGACATCCTTCATTTTTACGGCATCCCGGAGGAACGGATTCACGTCGTTCATCTCGGGGCGGCGGATCATTTTTTCAAGGCAGCGGAAGGGTCCGGCGAACGTTTGATTGCGGGCAGATATTTTTTCTCGGTGACGACTCATCCGGCGCGAAAAAACATATTGGGCGCGTTGGCGGCCTTTGCCCGGTTCGCCGCCGGCTCGGATTTGAGCTACGTCATCGCGGGGCTGATCGGCGAACAACACCGGCGGGAATTGCTCGCGTGCGCCGAGCGTTTGGGCGTCCGGCAAAAAACCGTGCTGTTCGGCTACGCCGATGACAAGCAATTGATCAACCTTTATCGAAATGCCGAATTTCTGGCCTACCCGTCGTTCTATGAAGGTTTTGGTCTTCCGGTGGTGGAAGCCATGGCGTGCGGGTGCCCGGTGATCGTCTCGCAGGCCAGTTCATTGCCGGAACTCATGCCGGACAGGGAATGGCTTGTTGATCCCTACAATCCGGCGGACATGGCCGGCAAAATGCAACGCCTGTTGGCTTTGTCCACCGACCGACGCCAGGAAGTCATCGAAAAAAATCAAAAGCATGCCCGGAATTTCACCTGGGACAAAACCGCGAGCCGAATGATTGACCTCTTTTGCGCGACGGCACATTGATGAAGGCCCTCTTTCATAAATGGCCGGATTCAACATGAGATTAATACGGGCCGGTTACAGGTCAGGTCCGTTGGCAGATGGAAGCTATCGTCTTGACGCAGGGGAAAAGCGGGATAAAATTGCTGCAAAAACATGGACAATTATGATTTTGCTATAGCAATGAGAGCTTATAGCAAACTTGGGACAGATTCATTTCCTGGATTTTCAGATAAATTTTCTTTGTTTAAAAAGTCATTCGAATCGTTGTGCGTATCCTCGCTGGGATTAAAAATACAATTATTTATCCTGTTTGATTGTCAAAAATCTGAAGAATTACAATATGTGGAATTTCTTAAAAAGACGTGGTTTGAACATCATAAAGTTTATCCTCATCTTGAGATACGGAAAGACACAAATTATAGCAGTTTTCAGTGGCAATATAATATATTAAGCCAACAAAGCCATTCACAACTTTGCGTGTTTCTGGAAGATGATTATTTCCTGCTTCCAGATTGTTTGATTAAAATAAAAGAATTATTCGATAATTACCCTCAAATAAATTTCGCTTCGCCCTACGACCACTTGGAATATTATACCAAGTGGAATCAAATAATTTCACACGACGTAATCTGCCATGATAATCATATTTGGAGAAGTGTTCCCGGAACCACCAGCACTTTTTTCACACGTAAATCAATGTTGACGGAATGCGAAACAGCCTTCAAGGCTTATCATAAGGTTTTGTTTTTTCCGTTTCACGCAACCGATACCATGATGTGGATGGCGATAACTCATAAAAATGCATTTAATCCACTCTTTTTCATAAAATGCATCATCTATCATAGATACGTCGCTTGGGGATGGTTTATTGCCTGGATATTATGTTGGAAGCAACTGTTGCTTAAAGAGTCATATAATCTCTATGTTCCCATTCCTGCGTTGGGAACGCATATGGTAAGCAAAGATTTGCCGCCCTTGATGGATTGGCCCCGATTGGTTCACGACAAAAAATAAAGATTCTCAGTCCGGATTTTTATACAGGGGACTTACTTAATGAGCTTTGAAAAGAGCCGGCCGGGTGAGAAGGATTCGGGCGGAATCCGATGCGCCACGGTAAAATCGCAACACTTTTCCCGGCTCGCGCGCAGAAGGTTGAGCCGTTCGTCTTCCTGCAGTCGGGGCTTGCAGCAGCCTTGGAATTGCTGAACACTTCTCAAAAGCAATTTATGGCAAAAAAAGCTCTGATCACCGGCATCACCGGGCAGGATGGGTCATATTTGACGGAACTGCTCCTGGCCAAAGGCTATGAAGTTCACGGCATCATCCGGCGCACGGCTGCGCCTTATCTGGGACAATTGGAACAAGTATATGCAGAACCGCATTTCAATTCCGATCGCCTGTCGCTTCATCACGGCGACCTGAGCGACGCCGGTTCGCTGAAACGCCTGTTGGATAAAATCCAGCCGGATGAGGTCTATAACCTCGCTGCACAAAGCGACGTGCGAATCAGTTTCGACATTCCCGGGTACACGGCAGACATCACGGCGACTGGTGTGGCGCGGTTGCTGGAGGCGATCCACGAGAGCGGCCTCCGCCCGCGCTTTTATCAGGCATCCTCCAGTGAGATGTTCGGCAAGGTGCGGGCGATGCCTCAAAATGAGTTGACGCCGTTCCACCCGCGCAGTCCCTATGCTTGCGCCAAGGTCTATGCCTTTTGGATCACGGTCAACTACCGTGAGTCCTACGGCCTGCATGCCAGCAACGGCATCCTTTTCAACCACGAATCACCGCGCCGCGGCGAGAATTTCGTAACGCGCAAAATTACGCGCGCCATCGCGCGCATCAAGGCCGGTTCGCAGGACAAACTGTTCATGGGCAACCTGGAGGCCAAACGCGATTGGGGTTACGCCAAGGAATACGTCGAGGCGATGTGGCTCATGCTCCAGCAGCCGGAACCGGACGACTATATTGTGGCCACCGGCGAAACCCACAGCGTGAAGGAATTTTTGGAACAGGCCTTCGACCACGTTGGCTTGGCCTGGAAAAAGCACGTGGAGATTGACCCCAAATTTTACCGCCCGGCCGAAGTGGACCAACTCGTCGGCGATGCCGCCAAAGCACAAACAAAACTCGGCTGGAAACCTAAAATCAAATTCGCCGATCTGGTGCGCCTCATGGTGGATGCGGACGTAAAGCTGCTGGCGGCACAAAAGAAATAGCCGTTGGGGAATGAAGCGCGCATTCATCACCGGCATTGAGGGGCAGGACGGCTCCTACCTTGCGGAACTGCTCCTGGAAAAAGAATACGAAGTTCACGGACTGGTTTATCGCGCCATCGGCCTTAACGCGCCCAACCTGGCACATCTGGTCCGTGACGCACGGATTTTTCAAAAGCGCTTGTTTCTTTGCCCTGCCGATCTCGACGATGCTGATTCCGTGCGCGCCCCCTTGGAACGTTCCACTCCCGACGAAGTCTATCATCTGGCCGGCCAGAGTCACGTGGGCCAGAGTTTTGAAAAAGTCGAGGAAACCTGCCGGGTCACCGGGCTCGGCACGCTGCGGTTGCTGGAAATGGTCCGCCAATTGCCCAAACCGCCACGCTTTTTCCACGCCAGTTCCAGTGAGATTTTCGGCAGCCCGGAATTCGCGCCACAGGATGAAGCCACTCCGATCGCGCCGGTGACTCCCTACGGCTGCGCCAAGGCGTTTGGCACCCAGATGTTGCGCGTTTATCGCAAGACCTTCGGTCTGTTCGCCGTCAACGGCATTTTTTTCAATCACGAATCACCGCGTCGTGGCGAACAGTTCGTGACCCGGAAAATCTGCCGCGCTGCCGCCGCGATCAGGGCCGGGAAACAGGCGGAACTGGTGCTGGGCGACACCAGCGCGCAACGCGACTGGGGACACGCCCGCGACTACGTGCGGGGAATGTGGCTGGCTTTGCAGCATGGCACTGCCGAGGATTTTGTCTTCGCCACCGGTCGGCTTCACAGCGTGCAGGAGGTTGTGGAAATCGCCTTTCGGACAGCGGATTTGGATTGGCGTCAACACGTCAAGCGCGATCCAAAACTTTTCCGGCCAGCCGAACCGCACCATCTGGTGGGCAACGCCGCCAAAGCCAAACGTCTGTTGACTTGGCAACCGGAAACGACCTTCGAGCAAATCATCACCGAGATGATGGAGGGCGAACTGGCCGCCTTGAGTGCAAAAAGCTGAGGGCGAACCCAATTCAATTCCGCTTCAGCGTCTGTTTCACTTTTAACTCTGCGATCAGTGCCTTTTCCTTGCCGCGCCGTTTGTAAGTCCACACCCCCCAGGCGTCGCCGAGCACGCTGCCGAGGCACGCCGGCACATGCCAGAGCCAGCACGGGTCACCATCACGAACCAATCCACGCAACGTGTGCCATATTGGGCCGGCGAATGTGACGCAATAAACGCCCGCCAGCCAGAGCGGCACCGGCGGTTTTTCATTCATCCAGTTTGTTTTTGCCTCTTGCTGGACACGGAGAAAATGCACTGTGGCGCGGCGGCGTTTTTGCACAAAGCCGGCGAGTGTTTGCACGTAGAAATGATGCACGCCGCGCCCGCGAATCCGCAGCCATTCGCGTTTGCCTCCGCGCATGAGGTGCATTGCCGCGTGCGTGTCCTGGAAATGTTCATCCGCCTTCACCGACTCCAAATCGGCGCGACGAAAAACAAATCCGTTTGCTCCGAGTGGATACGAAAGCGAGTTGCCTGGCAGTATCCAGCGCTCGACGTCACCCTCATGCGCCACAAGTTTCGGATTCGTGCTCATCAGCCAGGCAATGGGATCGCTGATGTGCAACCGGTGCGTAAGATAGGCGCAAAACGAACTCATTTTCGGCGAGGGCAAATAATGACTTTCCACGCCGAGCGCCTGCGGGTTTGCCGCGAGGGCCTTCACCGCCAGTTCGATGTAATCGGGATGGGTGATTTCGTTGTCCGCATCCACGAACACGATGTATTCGCCGGCCGCGTGCTGAAGCGCAAGGCGTTTGCCTTCCTCCATGTTTTTGCCGTTGTCGTCAATGACGATGGCGCCGAATTTATTGGCGATTTCGCGCGTGCGGTCGGTCGAGTGCGCGTCGGCGAGTATGATTTCATACCGGTCGCGCGGATACGTCTGGCGCGCGATGGACGACAGGGCGTTGTCGAGCAGGGCCTCGACGTTCAGCGTCGGCATGATGAAACTGACGCGCGGCAGCAGTGCGGATTTGTCTGTTTGGAACAGCACAACGCAAGTCTAGCCCAATGCTGCGAACAAGGAAAAGCTTCTTGTATCGAAGCTCAAACGAATTCCAACATCGAAATTGAAATTCGCTGCAATGACGGGCGGCGTTAAATCAACGGGTCAGGAATGTGGGTCAAGCAGTTTTAACAATTCATTGTCCTCGTTGCGGATGGCAATCATGTTGGGGCCGGAAAAGTCCTCGTGCCGGTAGTGATAATTGCGAAACCCGACATAATTTGGATACAACTTGCCCAGACGGTAATCAAACCGGGCAAAAAACTGGTGGGCATCGCGCAACAGAAACTTTGAGATAATGTTTGTTGTGTTGTATTCAAATTGGACCAACCGGATGCGCCGCCGGGAAAACATGTCTTCAAAACCGTGCAAAACAGATTCCTCCATGCCTTCCACGTCTATCTTGAGGACGTCAATGGCCTGAATGTCATGTTGCCTGGCGTAATCGTCCCCGCGAATGACTTTAACCCGGATTGACGTGGGTTGTAATGTTGTGTCCCCGGGCACCCTGTATGCATCTCCCAAGTGTTCTTTGAATGCGGTTGTAAGATTGTCCGCCGTTTCCGAATAGTAAACATCGATTTCGCCATTCTGGTCCGACATTCCCACGGGGTTGAGGATGACGTTGGGAAGATGGCCGGTTCGTTTTTGCAATTTTTCGAAGGTGGGTGGTGCTATCTCAAAAGCATGGATGGTGGCTCCGGGCGAATAGCGCCGGCACAACAACAACCAATCTCCAACATTGGCGCCGACATCGAACACGCATTTGATCTCTCCTCCCGGCTTGCCAAGCTGGCGCAGATACCATTCTTCACCATTGGTTTGCATGTCGAAGTTGCGGTTTTCGTAGGCGCGCCAAAGCAGGTAAGACATTTGCCCCGCCCAACGCCATGGCCATCCACGTCGGTGGCGGCAAAACCATTTCGCTGCCCATTCTTTAATCCGGTCTTGATTGCTCATATCTGTTTGCCGGCCATTGTTTGACACAATCGTTTGCCCCGTATCGATTCGACGGGTTGTTTTGAAACGGTGGGGGCTGGAAAACTTCGTGCCATGAATCAGAAACAAGCCTAGCCGGAAACACTCCGTCGGGCAAATTCATTTTGAAGAAACTGCAACTTTTCGCGCAGATGATTTTGTCGCGCGATGGATGCAAGGCCGTTGTCGGGTAAGCCCTCGACGTTCAGCGTCGGCATGATGAAACTGACGCGCGGCAGATTTTCGGAACCGGACGGCATAAGCCGAGTCTGACTGAACCCGGCGGCAAGTTCAAATCAGGATTGCGCCGCCGGTCAGCGATGTCGCTGCATCATGATCAGCCAGGTGACCAGCAGCACGCCAAGGGCAACCCCGGCGGCGACCGGCATGGTGTGCAACAGTGAGGCCGGAGTGTTTCCAACCGCAAGCAAGGCGAGCCAATAACCGATGCCGAGCACCCCGAATAGCACGGCGGTTTTTGTCCAACGACTGGCCAGCGCCCACTGAGCCAGCACCTGGAGCAGCCCGATGAAGACCATGGCCATCACGAATTGACCGATCATTGCGGCGGCCTCCGGTGTGTATTTATTGAGTAGTTTCAGGCAAAATGTCCGCAACACGAAAAGGCAAACGGCGCCGAACGCCAAGCCGATGCCGGACAGTGCCGCCAGCTTCAGTTGCTCTGTCACCAGGTGGCCGGCGCGCTGGCCGGAGCGCGAAGTGAACAGGACGGTCAGCAACGGCGCGACGGTGAGCGGCAATGCCCGCGCCAAAATACCGGCGGCAGTAAAAGCGTCCAGGTCCGGCTTGGAGAAAAATTTGTTTGCGACCAACAGATCCCCCTGAAAGAAACAATAATTTCCCACCACAAACGCCGTGCTGACGACGAGGTATTGGACAAATTCACGATTCCAAGGCGAGACCGGTTCGCCGCGCAGGGAGAAATCCTTTCGCCAGAAAAGCAAAATCAGATAAGCCAGCAATGAAAACGCCGTGGCCAGCACAGCGGTTTCCGCCGACGGCCATTTGAAGGTGACAAACCAGCCGAACGCGACCCGCAGCAGCATCGCCAGAAACCCGATCAGTGCCAGCCGCTTGAACCACGCCAACCCCTGGCACAACGCCGTGGCCAGCGCCACCCACAACCCCAGCAGGGTGCAGCCCAGGGTGACCAGCGTCAGGCTCTCGGGATAATGAAAGAACAGGCTCAAGGGTTTCACCAGGATGATGGCAAGCGCCGATCCCGCAATCGTCAGGCGAAAAAGAAATCGCCGGCAACCCCGCAGCAAACCTTGCAACCGCGCGTCATCGCCGCTGATGTTGAAATGCGCGATGTAGTGGGTTGCGGCAAAAGTGGCCGCCGCCGGCAGCAGTCCCAGCAACGTCATCAAGCCGCCCAACGCGCTGTTGGCGCCGCCAAACTCGCCGACCCCTTTCAGGTGATGTCCCATGATGCTCTGAAAGGCCAGGTGCCCAAGGCCGGTCACAAAACTGATGGCTGCGAAAATGATGCCGCTGGAAAGCAGCCGATTGGCCGGGCCGGAATCATTTTTCAACTCTTGACTCATACCAGCGGGCGCAATTCCTTTTCGTGAGTGCGGATCCAGTTGAAAATGTCGGTGACCGTCTGTTTCACATCGCGGCGCGGGCGCCACGCGGTGCGCGCAAACAGGCGGCGGCAATCCGCTATGAATAATCGCAGGTCGGCCTGGCGGTTGGCCGGCTCTGAACGGATGGCAACTTTCTTGCCGGTGACTTCATGACAAGTGGCAGTGAGTTCCCTTAGCGAAGCGGAAACTTCCAGTCCGCCGCCGACATTTCCCAGCCAACCGTCCCAGGCGGGAAAATCGGCCAGTTGTTCCTCAACCAATTCACAGAGGTCGTCCACGTGCAAGACGTCGCGAACCTGTTTGCCGGTGCCGCCGTAGCCGATGTAAGAAAGCGGTTTGCCGAAATAGTGGCGGAGCACCCACAGCGACACGACGCCCTGATCCACTTTGCCCATCTGCCACGGGCCGGCGATGACGCCGCAGCGGTTGATGGCCGCCCGAAGTCCAAACCCGGCGCGATATTCCTCAATCAGCCCTTCACTGGCAAATTTGGTCAGCCCATAAAGCGAGCGGGCGCCTTGGCCCGCGCATTCTTCCCGCACACCGTGCGAGGAAATCGGCGCTCCAGCGACGTCCCGCCACTCAAAACGGGTGTTGTTTTCGCGCCAGGGATGTGCTTCCAGCAGGGCCATGGGATAAATCCGGCTGGTGGAGAGAAAAAGCAATTGGCTTTGCCATTGCCGGGCTTGTTCGAGGCAGCGGTAGGTGCCCAGAAAATTGGTTTCCATCAGATAGTCCGGTGAATCAGCGTAACCGGCCAGCACGGAAGGTTCGGCCGAGCATTCGATGATGGACTCAAACGGTCCGGTGGGGAATTCGTTGGCGAACCGGATATCGCCCTTGGCGAATTCCACTCCGGCTTCACGCAGCCGGGGCAGATTTAATTCGGAACCGGGCCGGTGCAGGTTGTCCATGGCGACGACACGAGTCTGCGCGTGGCGATGCTTGAGGAATACGGCGAGATTGCCACCGACAAAGCCCGCGCCGCCAGTAATCAAAATGCTTTCGGGATAGGCGGACATGGTTCAAACGGCCGGGCAGGCCTGATGAATTTCTTCGAGAATCCGCCGCAGATCGTATTGAAATTTCCAGGCGGGATAATGGCTTTGAAATTTCCGCACGTCGCTGATCCACCAGATATGGTCGCCGATGCGGTTGTTTTCCTCATAAGTCCATTCCAATTTGCGACGGCTGATTTGTTCGCACAGGTCAATCGCTTCGAGCATGGAACAATTGGAATGGCGGCTGCCGCCGATATTGTAAACCTCGCCGGAGCGTGGTTTTTGAAAAAACTGCCAGAAGGCTTCCACCAAATCGTGGCTGTGAATGTTGTCGCGCACCTGCTTGCCTTTGTAGCCGAACACCCGATAGGGCGTGCCAGTCACGGTGCAGCGCATCAGCCAGGCGAGAAAGCCGTGTAATTCCGTGCCGGCATGGGCCGGCCCCGTCAGACAGCCGCCGCGAAAGCACGCGGTCTTCATTCCAAAATAACGCCCGTATTCCTGCACCAACACGTCCGCCGCGACTTTCGACGCGCCGAACAACGAGTGTTTGGTCTGGTCAATGCTCATCGTTTCCGGAATGCCGGGTTCGCAGGCGTGACCGGGTTTGATTTCCCAGCGTTTTTCCAGTTCGACCAACGGCAGGCCATTCGGCGTGTCGCCATAAACTTTATTCGTGGAGGTAAAGATGAAAACGGCCCCGGGGCAAAATTGTCGCGCCGCCTCCAGCAAATTGAGCGTTCCGGTGGCGTTGACGGCGAAATCCGCGTGCGGATCGCGCGCGGCCCAGTCGTGAGAAGGTTGTGCCGCCGTGTGGATGATCAGGGTGATGTCCTGGCCGAATTGGCCGAACAGGTTTTCAACCGCTTGACGGTCGCGGATGTCAAAGTCGTGATGTTGATAATTCGGGATGGACTCGATGAGTTTACGGCGGTTGGCCAGCGTGGACGCGCCGGCACCGAAAAACCAGCGTCGCAGGTCATTGTCAATGCCGGCCACCCGGAAGCCCTCCCGGGCAAACCGTTTGACGCTTTCTGAACCGATCAAGCCGGCAGCGCCGGTCACAATTACAGTGCTCATAAAAATTGGCGGCCTGGCGGCGTCGGGAGATTTTTCCCCGACCGGCCGTCTTTGCGCTTGAACAAACAGCTTCGGCGGGAGCGGGCTTCGGGCGCAAGCGGATTCTACACGTCCCGGATTATTGTGGTTTGCGGGCCCGAATCAGCAGGAAGTGACCGCGTTTTTGGATCATTCCCTCCAGCGCCCGGCTTAAAACATCAGGCAGCGGTAATATGCTGATGGAACGGACCTCGGCATCAAAACCGGTTAGTTTCAACAATTCCCTTGCTTGCTGAACGGTCAGCACCCGCACATGACCGGAAATGCCGGAGAAGGATGGGTGGTCAATGGGCACGTGTTCATCTATGGGTTCATTGTAGTGAAGCCCCAGTGGATTGCCGAGGTAACGCCCGCAAATTTGCATGAGCGGAAATGGCGTGTAACCCATGCACAACGCAAAGCAGTTCAACAAGCTGGAAAGATTTTCTGACATGATGACTGCCGTGCCCCCGGGCTTGAGCACCCGAAAAGCCTCCTCGACAAAAAGTCTGGTGTTGTGCAAATGCTCAATGACCTGGGAACTGAATACCACGTCAAATTTATTGCTCTCAAACGGCCAGCGCCCGTTCAAGTCGCAGCTAAAAACTTTAAGGCCGCGTTCTTCCGCCTGGGCCTTGCGCTGGGGGGCGCCTTCCACGCCGTAAAATTCACGCGGAATTTTCTTCAGGTACTGAAACAGCATGTTTCCATCACCGCAACCCACATCCACCAAACTGTCCGGCGCCAGTTCCGCCACGGTCTTTCCGCCCCAATCATTGCACCGGGCCCCTCCCAGAGCCCGCTGCTGGTCGGCGTAGCGGTGCAGCCACCGGAGAATTATGTTTTTGGCCATATCGTGTCGTGATTCCTAGGTTGCCAATTAACAGAAGACGGCAAAGGGAGCAATTAAAATGTATTCTCGGCCAAACCGATTTGACTTCCTGATAAGAGACTATAGCCTTTTTAATAGTGAATAGTCTGCTGCGAAAACTAAGCTGGCGCATTTACCACGCCGTGCATACCAATGGTCTGGCTGCCGATGTGGTTTATTGGGGCGCTTACTACGTCGAAAATTTTTGGCGGAGTCTCAAATATAAAAAAATTTCCAAATTCGTCATCACGCCGGAGGAACTTTGGGAACACCGCCACCTGGAACCGTCCTCGGGGCTGGTGACGGGCGTGACGAACATCTGCAACGCCAAATGCACCTTCTGCGCCTACCCGAAGGTCGTCGCCAACAAGACCCTCCAGACGGGCGTCATGTCGTTCGAGGTTTTCCAGAAGGCCGTGGATGAATGGGCGGCCCTCGGCGGCCAGAGCCTGGACCTCACGCCCGTTGTCGGCGACCCGCTCGTGGACCCCGGCATTCTGGACAAGGTGGATTACGCCGTGAACCGCGCCGGACTCAAGAATGTCTACCTGACGACCAACGCCATTCTCATCAACAAAAACGACACCTACAAAAAACTGATCGACCTCGGCATCGCGGCGGTTTTCATCAGCACGCAAGGCGCGAGCCGGGAGGTTTATGAAAAAATCTACGGCGTGAAACATTACGACGAGGCCATGTCCGGCATCCGCAATTTGATGGAATACAACCGCTCGAAGGGCGAACCGGCGCGCATCGTCGTCCGCTTCCGCAACCACGAGAAGCCCAGCCAGATCATCCGCTCGCCCGATTTCAAAAAAAACATCCAGCCCTACCTGTCCGAGCGCGTCCGCGTCAACTACACCGTGGACTTCGACAACTGGGGCGGCACCATCCAGCCGGGGGACTTGAGCGGTTCCATGCGCTTGCGCAAGCTGCCGCCGCGGCTCGACGTCCCCTGCAAGAACCTCTTCAACTTCGCCGTGCGCCACGACGGCAAAGTTCGCCTCTGCGGTTGCCGCCTGACCACCAACGACAACGACGATCTCGTCGTGGGGAACATCAAGGACAAGACGCTGACGGAGATTTCCAAGAGCGACGAGGCGTGGGCCCTCATTAAGGGCTTTTACGACGGTAAACGCCCGCACACCTGTCTGGAATGCACCTTCTACAACCCCATTGACCGCGGGTGGCTTGAGCGCCGCACTTCCGTTAATTCTGCTTTACCGGCGGAAAAACCAGCCGTCCCGGCAAATGCGTAGCCTGGGAGACGCTGCCTTTCAAAAAGGCTGGCGAGTCCTGCCGCTCCGCACTAAACTCCGCGCCCAATCATGGAAAAGATTTTTGTCACCGGTGCGGCCGGTTTTATCGGCAGCAATCTCGTTGACCGCCTGTTGGCTGGCGGCCGGCAGGTTGTCGGCTGGGACGATTTCTCCACCGGTCAGCGCGAATTTCTCCAGTCGGCGCGGGCGAACCCCCGTTTCAAATTGATCGAAGGTGATTGCCTGGATTTGTCCGCGCTGATCCGCGCGATGGCGGGATGCGATTTCGTTTTTCACCTGGCGGCGAATGCCGATGTTCGCTTTGGTCTCGAGCACCCGCACAAGGATTTTCAGCAAAATGCCGTTGCCACGTTCAACGTTTTGGAAGCGATGCGCGCCAACGGCATCAAGCGCATCGCGTTCAGTTCCACTGGCAGCGTCTATGGCGAGGCGGAAATTTTCCCAACGCCAGAAAATCATCCGTTTCCGGTACAAACCTCACTCTATGCAGCCTCGAAACTCGCCTGCGAAGGATTCATTCACGCCTATTGCGAGGGTTATGGTTTCGAGGGTTACATATTCCGGTTTGTCTCCATTCTCGGCGAACGCTACACGCACGGCCATGTGCTTGATTTTTACAAACAATTGCTCGCCCACCCCGGGCAATTGAAAGTCCTCGGTGACGGCACCCAGCAAAAATCCTACCTCTACATCAGCGATTGCCTCGATGCGATGTTGCACGTTGTGGAGCGGGCCACGGCCAAATCAGCCAAACAGGGAGTCGAAACCTACAACCTCGGCACGGAGGAATACGTACAGGTCAATGATTCCATTCATTTCATTTGCGCGGCGCTCGGCCTCAAGCCAAAACTGGAGTACTCCGGCGGCAAAAAAGGCTGGGTCGGCGACAATCCGTTCATCTTTCTCGACACCAAAAAAATCCGCGCCACCGGCTGGAAAACCACGCTCACCATCGAGCAATCCATCATCCGAACACTCCAATGGCTCCAGCAAAACCAGTGGGTGCTCCAGCGCCGATGACTGTCACCGTCCTCGGCCTCTGGCACCTCGGCTGCGTCACCGCCGCTTGTTGCGCGCGGCATTTCCAGGTCATTGGACTCGACTTCGACGCGGCAAACATCACCCGGCTCAATTCCGGCCAAGCACCCCTGTCCGAACCGGGTTTGAACGAACTCCTCGCCGCCGGTCTCGCATCAAAAAAACTTTCCTTCACCGCCGATCCCAAAATCGCGTGCGCCCGGTCTGACATCCTCTGGCTTTGCTACGACACGCCGGTTAATGAAGACGACGAATCGGACGTGGACTTCGTTCTGGCCAACCTTCGCCGGGCCCTCCCGCATCTGCCCAAAGGCGCGCTGGTCTTGATTTCCGCGCAACTGCCCGTGGGCACCTGCCGCAATCTCGAAGCCGAATTTCCAAAGTTTCATTTCGCGTATTCGCCGGAAAATCTCCGGCTCGGCAAGGCGCTTGACGCGTTTGCAAAGGCCGAGCGGGTCGTCGTCGGCATTCGCAACGAGGCCCAAAAACCGTTGCTTGAAAAACTATTCGCCCCGTTCACGCCGCAAGTTTTGTTCATGCGCACCGAATCGGCGGAGATGGTCAAACACGCCCTCAACTCGTTTCTGGCACTGTCCATCACGTTCATCAACGAGGTGGCGCGATTATGTGAGCACGTCGGCGCGGACGCCAAGGAGGTTTCCACCGGCTTGAAAAGCGAACCGCGCATCGGGCCCAAGGCTTATCTCGGTCCTGGCGGCCCGTTTGCCGGCGGCACACTCGCGCGCGATGTCGTCACCCTCACCAAACTGGCCGCTGCGAAAAATGAGGGGATTTCCGTCATTCCCGCCATCAAGCAGAGCAACGATCTGCATCGCGGCTGGATGTTACGGCGGTTGCAATCGCGTCTCGGCGGCTTGCGGGGTAAAACCATCGCCGTGCTGGGCCTGACTTATATCGTCAACACCGACACCCTCCGCCGCAGCGCCGCGGTGGAATTGTGCCGGGACCTTCTGGCGGCGGGCGCGGGCGTTCGCGCCTTTGATCCGGCGGTGAAACAGTTGCCCGCCGAAATCGCCCCGGTGCGGCTGGCGGAACAGATCGCTGACGCAGTGAAAGGCGCGGACGCCGCCGTTGTTTGCACCGAATGGCCGGAATTCCGCCAGGCGGATTGGGTGAAAATGGCCCCGGCCATGCGCCAGCGCATTTTTGTGGATGCCAACCGCTTTTTGGAAAAGGAATTAAAAAACCTGCCCGGGGTCGAACATCTTTCCGTCGGACGCGCCTGAATATGAACCTCAAAGGCCTCAACGCACTCATCACCGGCGGCAGCCAGGGTCTCGGCCGGGTCATCGCTGAACATTTCCTGGCCGAAGGCGCGAACATCGTCCTTTGTGCGCGTGGCGAACAGGCATTGTCCGCCACCCGGGCTGAATTGGCCGGGAAATTCCCCGCCCTCAAAATCCTGGCCAGAACCTGTGACGTTTCCAATGAGGCACGGGTGAACGACCTGGTTGCTTTTGCGTTGCGCGAACTCGGTTCACTTCAAGCGCTGGTGTTGAATGCGGGTGTTTATGGGCCGATGGGTCCGACCGAATCCGTGGATCTGGCCGAATGGCGGCGCGCGATGGACATCAATCTTTACGGCGTGTTGCTCCCATGCCGCGCAGTCATTCCGCATTTCAAAAAAGCCGGGCGCGGCAAAATAATCGTCCTTTCCGGCGGCGGGGCGACGAATCCGCTGCCCAACATCAGCGCGTATGCCGCGTCAAAAGCCGCCGTCGTCCGGCTGACGGAAACCCTGGCGGAAGAACTGAAAAATTTTCACGTGGATGTGAATGCCATCGCGCCGGGCGCCCTGGCCACGCGCCTGGTGGATGAGGTCCTGACCGCCGGGCCGGAAAAAGTCGGCGCCGCGTTTTACGAAAAGAACCGGCAGTGGAAGGAAAAAGGCGCGACGCCGCTTGCACTCGGCGCCCGGCTGGCGGTTTATCTCGCCAGCCGCGAGAGCGACGGGATTTCCGGCAAGCTCATCAGTGCGCAGTGGGATCCGTGGGAAAAACTGCGCGAATTCAAGGCCGATTTGAACAGCGACATTTACACGCTGCGCCGCATCGTGCCGAAGGATCGCGGTAAAACCTGGGGCGACAAATGAACTACGCCATCATCGGTTGCGGATTAATCGGGAAGAAGCGGCTGGCCGCCTTGCCCGCTGGTTCAAAACTCGTCGTTGCGTGCGACACAAACCTGGCGCGTGCCGAAGAACTGGTGAAACTGGCCAAAACCAGCCGCGCTGTCGCCGATTTCAGGCAAGCTGTCGCCGATCCACAGGTGGATGCGGTAATCGTGGCGACCATCAATGCCGCACTGTCCGAAGTTTCCGCCGCGGCCATTCGCGCGGGCAAGCACGTCATTGTTGAAAAACCGGCGGGCATTTCCGTGAAACAAATTGACGAACTGATTTCACTCGCGAAGAAGTACGGCGTTCGCGTCCGGGTCGGATTTAATCATCGTTATCATCCGGCGTTCATCAAGGCGCGGGACATTTTTGAATCCGGCGTGATGGGTGAGCTGATGTTCATCCGGGCGCGCTACGGTCATGGCGGGCGCGTTGGCTACGACAAGGAATGGCGCGCCGACCCGAAGCTTTCCGGCGGCGGCGAATTGATTGACCAGGGCATTCATTTGATTGATCTGGCCGGCTGGTTTCTCGGCCCGTTCACAAAAGCGGAGGGCCAGGCGACGACGTATTTCTGGAACATGCCGGTGGACGACAACGCCTTTTTAAATTTGCGAACAGCGGGGGGCCAGACGGCGTGGCTGCATGTCAGTTGCACCGAGTGGAAGAATCTCTTCTCCTTCGAGATTTATGGCCGCAACACCAAGCTGCACATCGAAGGTCTCGGCGGCAGCTACGGCGTCGAAAAACTTTATCACCATCAGATGAAGCCGGAAATGGGTCCGCCGGACACGAAGCTTTACGAATTCCCCAGCCCGGACGAATCCTGGCGAACCGAGATGATGGAGTTCGAAAAGGACATTCAATTGAAGCGCCACCCGGATGCCGGACTGGCGCAAGCGCGCACCGCGCTGCAAATCGTCGAACAAATTTACCGGAAAAGCGGTTTTGACTTTGACTCCGCGCCGGCAAAACCCTAAATCCAAGAGCCCTGACGCCCAACCCCAATTTGAAATGATCATCGCACGCTCACCTCTTCGCGTCACCCTCGGCGGTGGCGGAACGGATCTGCCGTCGTATTACGAAAAATTCGGCGGCTTCCTCATCGCCGCGGCGATTGACAAATACGTTTACATCACCGTGCATGAGACCTTCGTGTCCGATGTCATCATCAAATACTCCGAGCTGGAGCGCGCGGCGGACGCGACGAAATTAAAGCACCCGATCTTCCGCGAGGCGTTCGCCCTGTTGGGCATGGATGGCCACGGGCTCGAACTGGCCTCCATGGCCGATATTCCAGCCGGCACGGGACTGGGTTCGTCCGGCAGCTTCACCACCGCGCTGCTCAAAGCCTTGCACGCGCACAATAAAAATCTCGTTCATCCCGCCGAACTCGCCGCGCAGGCGTGTGAAATCGAACTGGGACGGCTCAAGGAACCCATTGGCAAACAGGATCAATACATCGCCGCTTACGGCGGCATCACCTGTTTCAAGTTTCTGCCGGACGGCCGGGTCGAGGCGTGGCCGCTGAAACTTTCCGCTGAAACGCGAGACAACCTCGAAGACAATTTGCTCCTCTTTTTCACCGGCTATTCGCGCTCGGCATCGGCAATCCTGAAGGAACAGGACCAGAAATCAAAACAGGCCGACGCCGGGATGATGGAAAACCTGCACTTCGTCAAAGACCTTGGCCTGCAGAGCCAGCGGGCGCTGGAAACCGGCGACCTGCATGAGTTCGCGCGGTTGATGGACGTGCACTGGCAGCGCAAAAAACAGCGCAGCGGCGGCATGAGCAATCCGAAAATCAACGAGTGGTATGACCTGGCGATGGCCAGCGGCGCCCTCGGCGGCAAGCTCATCGGCGCAGGCGGCGGCGGTTTCCTCATGTTTTATGCGGAGGACAAGGCCAAGCTGCGTCATGCCATGCGTCAAGCCGGACTCAAGGAAGTCCGCTTCCGGTTTGATTTCGAGGGCACCAGGCTGTTGATCTCGTGAGCGCCCCGCTCGACATTCCCGTCGCCATTCTCGCGGGCGGACTTGCCACACGATTGCGGCCCCTCACGGAAAAAATCCCCAAATCGCTCGTGCCAGTCACGGGCAAACCGTTTCTGGCGCATCAGCTCGAATTGCTTCACGCCGGCGGCATCCGCCATGTGGTGCTGTGCATCGGTTATCTCGGCGAGATGATTCAACGCGATTTTGGCGACGGCAAGGCGTTTGGCGTCCGGTTGGATTATTCGTTCGACGGCCCAAAGCTGCTGGGCACGGGCGGTGCCCTCCAGCGTGCGCTGCCCCTGCTCGGCGATGAATTTTTTGTGCTCTACGGCGATTCGTATTTGCCGGTGGAATACCGTCCGATCGCGGAATTTTTCCGGCGCAGCGGCAAGCTCGGACTGATGACCGTTTATCGCAACGAAGGCCGCTACGACACCAGCAACGTGGTTTTTCGTGACGGGGGAATTGCGGTTTATGACAAAAAGAGCCGTTCACCGGAAATGCGGCACATTGATTACGGCCTGAGTCTGTTCCAAGCGTCAGTATTTAAATCCTATGCCGCCGGCCAGGCGTTCGATCTGGCCGAAGTCATGGGCAAACTGGTCCGCGAAAAACAACTTGCCGGTTACGAGGTGCGGGAACGCTTTTACGAAATAGGGTCGCCTGCGGGCTTGGCGGAACTGGAATCACTGTTACAATCAAAATCATTATGAACTTTGCCAGACAATTCCTCGACGAAGTCCAGCAGGTCACCGCCCGGCTGAACGCCGATGCCATTGAAAAATGCGCCGATGAACTCGCGCGCGTGCGTGAGCGCGGCGGGCGGTTGTTCATTCTTGGGGTCGGCGGCAGCGCGGGGAACGCCGGCCATGCCGTGAACGATTTCCGCAAAATCTGCGGCTTTGAGGCTTACGCGCCCACGGACAACGTCTCCGAATTGACGGCACGCACCAACGATGAAGGCTGGGCGACAATTTTCGCCGAATGGCTCAAGGGCAGCCGGCTGGGCGCGAAGGATGGCTTGCTGATTTTTTCCGTCGGCGGCGGAAATCTGGAAAAAAACGTCAGCCCCAATCTCGTCAGTGCTATTCAACTCGCCAGGAAAGCGGGGGCGTCAGTTGTCGGAATCGTCGGGCGCGACGGGGGGTTCACGGCGAAGGAGGCGACCGCGTGCGTGATCGTGCCGACGGTCAACCCGACGCACGTCACGCCGCACAGCGAAGCTTTTCAAGCCGTGATCTGGCACCTCCTCGTTTCGCACCCCAAGTTGAAAGTCGCCCAAACAAAATGGGAAAGCACCCGTTGACCAAAACTTCCGAGAAGCGATTTGCAGCAAAATTGCTCTTTCAATTTCGTGTCGTGGTTGAAGGCGATTTAGGAAAACGCAGATTGTGTGAGGAGCGGATTGTTTCGCTTACCGCAACCGACGGCAAAGCAGCTTTGCGTGAAGCTAAGAGGAGGGGGTATGCCGCCCAATACAAGTATTATAAAAATACAGACAAAAATTCATTCTGTTTTGAATTTGTCGGTGTCTTGGAGTTGCTTTGCCTAGACCCGGGGTGCAATGCCGATGAAGTTTGGTATGAAATAGCTGAACGAATTTTACCGATGGAAAGGAAGCATCGCTTGATTCCACCAGAGAAAAAATTAAGTGCCATACGGAACAAGGAGTAGTCATGTCGAACGACCATTTGCAAAAAGCTGTTTTTCTCGACCGTGACGGTGTCATCAATCGTGCTTTAGAGCATGCCGGATTGCCCTATCCGCCGACCAGCCTGGCCGAATTTGAAATTCTTCCCGAGGCCGCCGCGGCGTGCGCCAAACTCAAACAGGCTGGTTTTCTGCTGGTCGTGGTGACCAACCAGCCGGACGTGGGCCGCGGCACGCTAAAAAAAGAAATTGTGGAAACCATTCACGCCGAAATGTGTCGGCGGCTGCCCATTGACCGCGTGGAGGTCTGTTATCATCCCGGCCAGGGCGCGTCTGAGTGCGACTGCCGCAAGCCCAAGCCCGGCATGTTGCTGCGCGCGGCGCAGGAACTGGGCATTGATTTGGCGCAAAGCTGGATGGTGGGCGACCGCTGGCGGGACATTGACTGCGGCCACGCCGCGGGGTGCCGGACGATTTTCATTGATCGGGGTTATATGGAGGAACTCCGGCAGAAACCGGATTTTTCAGCTGGCAATTTGGCCGAAGCTGCGGACATTATCTTGTGTGAATCAAAGAATCACTGAGGTTCACCAGTCATTCTGAATTATGAGCACATTGAAAGATTTGAGGGTAAAACTTTTCGCCGACGGCGCGGACAAAGCGGGGATGCTGCAATTAAACGCCCATCCGCTCATCAAGGGCATGACCACCAATCCCACGCTCATGCGCAAGGCGGGCATCCATGATTATGAGCCGTTCGCCCGTGACATCTTGCAGCACATCACGGAAAAACCGATTTCGTTCGAGGTGTTCTCGGATGATTTCCCCGAGATGCGCCGCCAGGGCCTCAAAATCAACGGTTGGGCAAAAAACGTCTATGTCAAAATTCCCATCACCAACACGCGTGGCGAATCGTCGCTGCCGCTCATCCGCGAACTGGCACGCGAAGGCGTGAAGCTCAACGTCACCGCCATCCTTGCCTTGGAACAGGTCGCGGGGGTCGCCCAGGCGCTGGATTCCAAAGTGCCGGCGGTCGTGTCCGTCTTTGCCGGTCGCATTGCGGACACCGGTGTTGACCCGATGCCGCAGATGCGCGAAAGCAAAAAACTCCTGGCCGGGCTGCCGCAGGCGGAATTGCTCTGGGCGAGCGTCCGCGAAGTGCTGAACATTTTTCAGGCCAACGATTGCGGCTGCGCCATCGTGACGGTACCGCACGACATTCTGGCCAAGGCGATGAAGATGACCGGATTGGACTTGAAGGCATTGTCGCTCGACACCGTGAAAATGTTCGCCGCCGACGCGAAAGCGGCGGGTTTTTCGCTTTAACTGTCCCCTTTGGGGCGGGCGGGGCCGGTGCGTTGAGCGGAGGGTGTGGCGGTGAAACGCCGTCAATCGCCGACCATGGATTCGGGCAAACCTTCGGGTGTGATACAAAATTCTTCAAATTGAGTTTTCCGGCTTGCTTTTTTATGCGTGTGCCTAGTGTTATAGGCGCATTGTGAATCAATCCACTAAAACACACCTTTTGCAACAAATTGCGGCCATTCCCGCCATGGAGCGGGGAAAACTCTCCCGGTATACCTTTAAGGAGCGTTCGGACGCATCGGGGCCCTATCACAAGCTTCAGCGTTGGCAGGATGGCAAGAATCATACCCGGTATGTTTCCGCCGACGAACTGCCCGCGGTCCAGACCGCCCTGGCTGGCTATACCCAATTTCGCCAATTGACCGAGCAGTATGCTGATTTGGTCATCCAGGAAACCCGCCAGAACATCGCCGGCTCAAAAAAAATCAATCCCGCCCGAAATCCTCCTGGCCCAAGAACAAGAAGAAGAAATCCAGCAACTGATCTCCCGTTTTGAATCCGAAGAGTTGCACGGAAACGCTGTGGCCCGATTGGAAGTCTTGGTGCGCACGGTGGTTTTCAAATCCGCCAATGCCTTGGTCGGCGGGTTGCTCCAGCAAGCCGCCGACCGAATCGACGCCCAGTACCAACCCAAGGCCAGACAGACGCGCAAGCGCCGGGTTTTTCGCTGTAACTGTCCCCTTTGGGGCGGGCGGGGCCGGTGCGTGGAGCGGAAGGTGTGGCGGTGAAACGCCGTCAATCGCCGGCCAGGGGTTCGGGCAAACCTTCCGCCAATCCAGTTTCGGCTTGCCTGTCGGTTGCGGCGCCACGTATCTTCCTGCGGTTGGTGCTCGGGCACTACAATGTTTTTGAAGCGCAGCTTCAATTCGGAAACAGAAGGCGCAATTGTCTGAGCCGCGCAGGCTCGCTGGAACCACAGAGCGGACGAGAACGCCAAGTTTGAAACTTGTTATGAAGTATCTGATTACAGGCATTACCGGATTTGCCGGGCCGCATCTGGCCAATCTCCTGATCCAGGAAGGACATGAAGTCTATGGCCTGATCCGTCATACCAATGGCCGGCAGACGGACATTCTGGACGTGGTATCGCCGGAAAATTTTGAAAAGATCACTTTTGTCTACGGCGATTTGGTCAATTTTCGAGTCATCAACGGGATCTTCCAACAGTATCGGTTTGACGGCGTTTTTCATCTGGCGGCCCAGTCGCATCCGCCCACCAGTTTTGTCGATCCGCTGGGTACGTTTGAGGCCAATATCATGGGCAGCGCGAACGTAATCCAGGCCATTGCCGACAATCAGCCGGAAAGCAAGCTGATGTTCTGCAGCACCTCGGAGGTTTATGGCAACATCGGAATGGATGGACGGAAGATCAAATCCAACGACACGATTCTTCCCGCCAACCCTTATGGTGCCAGCAAAGCGGCCACGGATCTGTACCTGCAGGAACGGTTCACCAACAAAAAAGTCAGGGGATTCATCACCCGGGCCTTTTCGCATACCGGGCCGCGGCGGGGCCGCACATTCTCCATTTCATCGGACGCGTACCAATTGGCCCGGATGATGAACGGCGAGCCCGGCAGAAAATTACAGGTGGGCAATTTGAAGTCGGTGCGAGTCGTCCTGGATGTCAGGGACATCGTCAAAGCCTATTATTTGTTGATGATCAACAAAAAGTCTGATGGTCGCATTTTCAATGTTTGCGGTGACGTTCCGCGGGAGATGGGATTTTATACGGACACGCTAATTACCCTCAGCGGATTGGGCAAAGTCGAAAAAGAGGTCTCCCCGGCCTTATTCCGGCCGATTGATATTCATTATCAACACGGTGATTGCGAAGATTTGGTTCAGCTTACGGGGTGGAAACCGACCTATGACATCTCCACCACTTTGGGCGATTTGCTGGAATACTGGGTGAAAAAGATGAGTCCGGGAAAATCGGCCCCAGGTCCGGCGCGGCGCGAATAAGAGAGGCTTGGCGTGGTTTTGGTGCAACGCTGGCCCAACCCTTACCCGGCTTCAGGCCCGTCGAATTGCCGCTGGCGGCCAGAGACGTTTTCGACAGCACACGGAAACAACGCCTTGATTTGAGCAAAAACGTTTTGGTGCAGTGATTACAGGCGGCTTCTTGTTCCCGCCCGCCAATCATCGTGACCCATGCAGGAATTGACATTCGGCCCGCAACATTTGATACACGCTGTCAACCGTGATGGATGCCATGCACCGTCTAAGTTCGTCGTTTGTTCCGCGAATATCACGCCCGTCGTACAGGTAGTATTGAAGATTTCTCCCCGCCACCTCCGGATTGCGAATCATGGAAAAGGGCTGGTTGTAAGGATGGTTCGGTTTGTAGAACGTCGGCGTTTCGATCACAAACTGCTTCGGAACCTTGACCGCGGCGGCAAGATGCATCAATGAGGTGTCCCCGCTGATAAAAAGGTCGCAGGTCCTGAGCAGCGCGGCTGTTTGCCGGAAGTTCGCGGTCTTTACAACAAAAACGTGGCTGTGCGAGGTGCGGGCCAGAATCTGTTCGTGAGCTTGTTCTTCTTCCGGACCTCCGAAAAGCAGGATCGCCACCTCCGGATGGTTCTGATTCATGCGCTGGATCAAACTCAAATAATGATCCACCGGCCAGCGGCGGAGCGCCAGATTCTTTGTGCCGCTGGAACCGACGTGAATACCAAATCGTGTTCGCGCACCCAGGTTTCGTTCGCTGAGAAAAGCGTCGACCCAGGCGATCTCGCCCCGGGAAAGGAACAGCTCGCAATCGTGTTGCGGCAGGACCGGCTGCACGCCCAGGCACTGCAGGAGCGCCAGGGTGTTCTCGACGGAATGCTTCTCATAATCTTGCGGCAGCGTGTGATCGCCCAGCAACCGGTCAAACCATTTGTTCTGGTGATAGTTGTGGCTGATTCGCGTTCGCGCGTTGATGATTCGCGCTGCGAGACGGTAAAGAATCTTGCTCTGCGGATGTGTATTAATGGAAACGTCGTAATGGCGCGGGCGCAAGCTCCACAAGAATCTTAGCGCCGCCAGCTTGTTGAGCTGGTTGTCTTTGATGAGGTTTTTCTGAAATACGGTGTTGAGGTGTGGATTTCCCTCCAGGACATCCCGCGAGCCGGGCCAGAGCACCAGGACGTCGATCACCGCCGCCGGGAAAATGGCGCGAAGTTCATGAATCAGCGGCGTGGCCAATAACGTGTCACCAACGCCGGCGAGGGAAATGACCAGAATTTTCATGCGCGTTGGCGCTCCCGTCAGAGCCGTGAAATTTTTTTCAGCAGGGCCGTGGTGGATTTGCCCGGCACGAACGGAACAATCACAATTTTCCCGCCCGCCTGCTCGACGGCGCCACGTTCTTCCTGGCTCAATGTGTCCAGGGTGTAATCGCCGCCCTTGACGTAAATATCAGGCTGGGCGGCCAGAAGAAACCGCGTGGCGGTCTTTTCCACAAAAATGCAGACCCCATCCACGCTCGCCAGCGCCGCCAGCACGACCGCCCGGTCGGCTTCAGCATTCACCGGCCGGCCCGGCCCTTTCAACTGCCGCGTCGCGTCGTCGCCGTTCAGGCCGACCAGCAAGGCGTCGCCCTGATTGCGCGCATTCTCCAGGTAAATCACGTGGCCGGGATGCAGGAGGTCGAAGCAACCGTTGGTCACGACCAGTTTTTTGCCGCCGGCGCGCACGGCCACCCGCCACGCTGGCAGTTCGTTCCAAGCAATGATTTTGTCACGGAAGTTCACGCGGCCATTTTGCCCGCTCGCCGCCGCTTGGCAACGATTTAGCGTTCGCAGGAGTCGGGGTAATGAGACTCCAATCAATACATCAAGACCAGCCCGGCACCACAGCCAACGCCAGGAGGCTCCAACTTCATTTTTTTGCGGACTTCGCGAAGATCTGGTTCGCTTCCTCCAGCGTTTCCTTTGAGCCGATGTCGAACCAAAGTCCCGGCACACGCCAGGTGTAAACCGCCGTGCGCGGGTAAAGCCATTGCACCAGCCGTCCCGGCTGGTCGGGATTGTTGCCCTCGGCGATGTATTGCTTGATGAGCGGAATCGTGCTCTTTGGATAAAAATAAAGCGCGATGCCGGTGAGGGTGCTGGTCGGGTGCTTCGGCTTTTCCTCGAAGAAGGTGATGCGCCCGGAGTCGTCCGTGGAAATGGAATTGTATTTTTTGATCTCCTCGAGATTGCCCGTGTCGTACAGCGCCAGCACCGGCGCTTTTTTCCCGCGGCAGAATTTTCCGAAGTCACCCAGCTGCTCGCTGAACAGGTTGTCGCCCGCCACGACAATTAAATCGTCGTCCACGTTCTGGGCTTTGAGGACGAAATGGATGTCGCCGATGGCGCCAAGCTTGTTGGTGTCGTCAGTCGAGCCGTCGTTGACGACGGTGAATGCAAATTTGGATTTGGTGGCGCGGTAATGGTCCGACCATTTCTGGAAATGGCCGGCGAACTTGGCGTTGGCGACGACATAGACGCGGTCAATGCCGTCGATGGGCGCCAGGTTGTCGAGCACGTGCTCAACCATCGGCTTGCCCGCGACGGGCAGGAGCGGTTTCGGTTGCGTGAGGGTGAGCGGATACAGGCGCGTGGCATAGCCGGCGGCCAGGATGATGACTTTCATTTGTGAGTTGTTGAACGGTTAAATTGTTGAGTCGTAACGTTAAAACACGGCGGGGAAAATACGATTAAACAGTTCACCGATTCAACCATTTAACGACATTCACGTCTTGCTCTCGAAGAGGCTGGGGGCGGCGGCGCGGGCCAGTTCCTGGCAGCGCCGATAAATTTCTGACGGGGACTCGCATTGCAGCGCAAATTCCGCCAGGGACTGGGCTTCGCTCAGTTTGAGCCGGCGGATGATATATTTGACCTGCGGGACGACGGAGGGTGCGGCGCTCAATTCATCCACGCCCAGTCCGATCAGCAACGGGGTCAGGAAGGCGTCGCCGGCGATTTCCCCGCACACGCCGGTCCAGATGCCGTGCTGATGCGCGGCGTCAACGATTATTTTGATCAGCCGCAGGATGGCCGGATGCGTGGGTTCGTAGAGGTGCGAAACCCGCTCGTTCGTTCGGTCGGCCGCCAGCGTGTACTGGATCAAATCGTTGCTGCCGATGCTGAAAAATTTCGCCCGTTGCGCGAGCGTGTTGGCGATCAACGCGGCGGATGGGATTTCAATCATCGCGCCGATGTCCATGTTCCCGTCAAAGGGTCTGCCTTCGGCGCGCAATTCGGCCTTGCATTTTTCGACGATGGCATTGGCCTGGTTCAATTCGTCGAGGCCGGAAATCATGGGATACATCATTTTCACGTTGCCCTCGGCGCTGGCGCGGAGAATGGCGCGGAGCTGGGCGCGGAACAATTCCGGCTGCGCCAGGCAAAACCGGATCGCCCGCCAGCCGAGAAACGGATTCATCTCCTGTGCCAGTTGCAGGTGCGAGGCAAATTTGTCGCCGCCCAGGTCGAGCGTGCGGATGATGATCGAGTTTGGCTTGAGCGCGGCGGCGACCTCGCGATAGACCTTATATTGCTCCTCCTCGCCGGGCAGACTGTCGCGGTTGATGAACAAAAATTCCGTGCGGAACAGGCCCACGCCCTCCGCGCCGTTCGTAATCACAGCTTCAATGTCGTTCTGGTCTTCGATGTTGGCGGAGAGATGGATGGATTTGCCGTCGAGCGTGACCGCCGGCTGGCCCCGGATCTCACGGAGTTTTTCATCCAAGGACGCCTTGATTTTCGCCAACTGGCCGTATTCAAACAACGTCTGGTCGGTTGGATTGACGATGACGGTGCCGCTGTAGCCGTCGAGCAACGCATAGCCGCCGCTGTCCAATTCCTGGCTGGCGGTTTGTAATCCGACGACGGCGGGAATGCCCAGCGACCGCGCCATGATGGCGGTGTGCGAAGTTTTGCCGCCGATGTCCGTGGCAAAGCCCAGCACGAATTTTTTATCCAGCTGCGCGGTGGCGGAGGGGCTGAGGTCGTGGCTGACCAGAATGCACGGCTCGGCGATATGGTGCAGGTCAAAAGCGTCCTTCACCTCCAGCAGATTGTCCAGCACGCGCGACGTCAGGTCGCGCATGTCGGTGGCGCGTTCGCGGAGATATTCATCGTTGGCCGCGAGGAGCGCCTCGGCGTAACGCTCGGCCACGGTGTGAAAGGCGTATTCGGCGTTGGCCTTCTCTTCTTTAATCTGACGGATGACTTCGCCCACCAGGGCATGGTCCTCGAGCATCAGCAAATGCGCCTCGAAAATATCCGCCTCCTTCGCGCCCAGGTTTTCGACCACCTTGCGCTGCACCTCCAGAATTTGCTGGCGGGTTTGGACGAGCGCTTTTTCAAAACGGCCGGTTTCCCCGGCCACTTCGGCGGCCGAAATTTCACGCCGGGCGATGATGTGACGTGCGCGATGAAGCACGAGGATCTTCCCGCGGCAAACGCCGTCGGAGACGGCAATGCCCCGAAGAATCTTCTCTCCTTTTTGAAGCCGCTCGGCCATGCGGGAGAAATAGCCGAAATCATCCGATTTGAAAAGTAATTACGCAGGAAAAGAGCGGAGCGTTGGAATCGCGGGGTATTGGAGCGCTGATTTAACCGCCCCGGCATCCCACCGCCCCAGCACTCCCTTTCCGTCACGCCCGTTCCATATATTTGCCGGTGCGGGTGTCCACTTTGATTTTCTCGCCCGTCTTGATGAACAATGGCACCTGCACGGTGATACCCGTTTCGAGCGTCACCGGCTTTTGCACGTTGTTCGACGAATCGCCGCGAATGCCTTCCGGCGCGTCGGACACGGTCAATGTCACGCTCGACGGCAATTCAATGGATACGGCTTTTCCCTCGACGAACGTCACGGTCACCGGGGCGTTTTCCACGAGATAATTCTTCGCATCGCCAACCAATTCCGCCGCGAGTGTCACCGTCTCGTAGGTTTCCGAGTCGGTGAAAACGAAATCCGCGCCGTCCTTGTAGCTGAACTCCATTCGGGTGGTGATCATCGGCACCGATTCGATTTTTTCGGTGGAACTGAACCGCACGTCGGAGGACTTGCCGGAGCGGATGCTGCGGAGGGTCGCCTGCACAAACGCGCGCAGATTGCCCGGCGTACGATGCTGCATGTCCAACACCACGCAAATGTCGCCGTTGTAATTGATCGCCATGCCACGGCGCAGGTCGTTTGCTGTTGCCATAAATCAAATCATTAAAGTTGAGTCTCTTCCCAATGGACGGGAGCCGCATAAAATAGCTGAAAATCAATCCAACGCAAGCGTGGTTTGGTGTCAAATTCAGTTATAAAAAGTTATTAACAATCAGCATTTATCCAACAACTCCGCCTTGACACCACAAAACTTGGTATGTTACAAACGTGTTACCACCATTAGCAGTGGATTTATGCGTTGCCCCAAGTGCGGCTGTCAGGAAGACAAGGTCATTGACTCACGCGCCTCGCGCGAGGGGGCTACGATTCGCCGCCGCCGCGAGTGTTCCAAGTGCAATCATCGTTTCACAACCTATGAGGAAGTCGAGCGTGAAGGCTTGATGGTGCTCAAACGCGATGGGCGGCATGAGGAATTTACACGCGAAAAACTTTTGTCCGGCATCAAAAAAGCCTGTCAGAAACGCCCCGTCAGTCCGCAAACCATGGAAGATTTGGTGGACCACATCGTTGCCACGGTGACCGGCAAATTTGAGGGCGAGGTGCCCGCCGATTTCGTCGGCAAGCTGGTCGTGGACGGCCTGCGCAACATTGACGAAGTCGCCTACGTGCGTTTTGCCAGCGTTTATCGCCGGTTTCAGGAAGCCACCGACTTTGTGCACGAAGTCAAAAAACTGGAGGCCGGGCAATGATCGCGCTCGAATCCGGCTGCCTCATCTTCAAGCTTTCCAGCGGGGAAAGCGTCCCGTGCTCCGTGGAAATGATTTCCGTGGAACTCACCGGCAACGCCGAGGGGCTGCTTGATCCGGAAGTGTTGAGCCACGCCGCCGCGTCCGTCTTCCACTATTTCAAAAACGAACTGCAGCGCGAAACCGTCACCATTGGCGAATTCGCCGGCGCCTTGGAAAAAGTTCTGCGCCAGCTCGGTTTTGTCTTCCGCGCCGGCGCGCTGGAAGCCCGCTCGCGGGAAATTGTCGAAACCGACCTTTGCCTGTTCGCGCGCGAATCCGCCGACAGCCTCGAACTTTTCTTTTTCCCGCGCCTGCGCGACGAACTCCGCGCCCAGCTCCGCCAGGCGCCGCGCGTTTTGCGCTTTTGCGGACTGCGCGGCTGCGTCAAGCAGCTCACCGGCGCGCGGCGCTGGAGCGACCGTTGCGAAAAATTGCAGGATTACATCGTCGAATATCTCCGCCGCTGCCTTTCCGCCGAATCGGAGCAGTCCGAATGCTCGTTGGTGGTGGAATGAGAATCTTGGTAGGGCCGACCTGCCGGTCGGCCTGGACGCGCGGCAGCGCGTCCCTACCGTGAACAATTATGAGCAAAACCCTGTTTGAAAAAATCATCGCCCGGGAAATTCCCGCGACCATCATTTACGAAGACGACCTGGTGTTTGCGATTCGCGACATCAATCCCCAGGCGCCGAAGCATGTTTTGGTCATTCCCAAAAAAGTCATTCCGCGTCTGGCCGAGGCCGGGGTGGAAGACCAGGCGCTGCTCGGGCATCTCCTGCTCAAAGCCGCCGAAGTGGCCGGCAAACTGGGATTGAATGAGGGCGGCTACCGGCTGGTCATCAACAACGGCGAAGATGGCGGCGAGAGCGTGCCGCACCTGCACGTTCACATTCTCGGCGGCCGCCGCATGGCCTGGCCCCCGGGGTGAAATCGCGCTGGACAAAATTTTGTTCGGGAGCAGAGTGAAAATTATGAGTGAGCTTAATTTTGTTATAGATGTTAGTAGCGGTGAGGATTCTGATTTGAAGGACTTTCTCCGGCAGCATGGTGTTAGTGCCAGTCCAAATTATGGAGTCCAGAATGCATGGCCGATGCCAGACGTAACCGAGATTGTGAAGCATCCGGCTCCATATCTTTTGGTTGGTGCAGCCGTTCATGTTTTGAACACGGCAATTCAGGCATACGCTTCCACCAAAAAGAAGCGCATCATCATCAATCGGCTCGCAAAGGGCGGCATCAAGATTGACGCAACGAATTGGACGGCGGAAGAGTTGAACAAGCTCAATCTTGACTATTTGGATTTTGTAAGCTTTGAGTCTACCAAAAAGAAGACGGACGATGATTAGACCATGACACCTAATTTGAAAACGAAGCTCGCCTTGTTTTTAGTGTTCGCAGCATTGACAGTTTCCGCGCAAACAAATTTCGTTCACAATTGGACGCTCAAATCCGGCGCGGTTATTTCTGGCGATTATGTTTCATCCGGCACACAGATGGTTGTAATAAAAAGCAGTGGTACAAACCGCCTCTTGAAAATTTCAGAGCTTTCAACGAACGACTGGCTTTATTTTTACCAAAGCAAAATGAACCAGCGGCAGATGCAGTTGGACGCCGAGGCCGCGCAAATGCGCGCCGCTGGCAAGATGGAATTTACAGTGGAGCAAATCGAAAACTTTCCAGAAAAAATTGTTGGCCATTACGGATGGATGGACGCCTACTTTCAAGGCCTAGACAACATTTATGTTGAGTCCAAAGAGGATGAGCTCGGATTTGATATACGAGACAAAAACGGCAACACCTACAGTAAATGCCGCGCAATAAAGATAAATCCACATGATGGCACTCCCGATCCAGTGATTTACGAAATCACGAATTTGAAGCGTGGCGACAAGGTGAGATTCATAGGGGTTGGGATGCCAGACGTGCGAAATGATAGAATGAATAAATTGACCGGAATCTACATTGCAAAAATTGAAATAATCGAATCCGCTGCTGACGCTGCCACCGTCGAGCAAGTGAAGCAGAATTTGGAAAAACCAAAAGACGTTGATCCTAACACCGGACTGTCAAAGTAGCCGTCGCGTTAAACAAATTTCTTCAACACTTTGCCCAGCCGCTTGATGCCCTCGCGGATGTCTTTCTCGCTCGCGTTGCCGAAGCTGATGCGCATTTCGTGATTTGGTTTGCGCCGCGCCGGGTCGTCCGCATAGCAAATTTCACCGGGTACGTAGAGCACGTCGTTTTTCAGCGCGGCCTGAAAAACCTTTGATTTCACGCCCGTCGGAACGTTGCGCGGCAGCCGCGCCCAGAAATACAGTCCGCCTTCCGGTTCCCACCATTCGACAGCCGGCGGAAAATGTTTTTCAATCGCCCGTTTCATCACGCGCGCCTTGTGCGCGTAACGCTTTTGCAGCCGCGCGACATGCTTCTCGTAAATTCCCGATGCCAGGGCGCGGGCGACGAGGTGTTGCAGCAGGTTGGACGTGCCGAAATCGTGGTTGCCTTTGATGTGCTTCACCGCCGTGAACAGCGGCTCGGGCAAAATGCCGTAGCCCACGCGCACGCCGGTCGCAAACGGCTTGCTGAAGGTGCCCGCGTAAATCACACGCTCCGCCGCGCCGGGCACGGCCAATGCCGACGGTGGACTGGTGTGGCCGACCTGCCGGTCGGCCCTGCCGGGAAAGGACAACTCCCGATACGCGGCGTCTTCGAGCAGGTAAATCGGATGCCCGGCTGCGCGCTCGAACTTTTTCAACAGCTTCACGAGGCCGCGCTTTTTCTCGAAGCTGGTCGTGATCCCGGTCGGATTTTGGAAATAGCTGACCAGGTAAAACAATTTGACGCGGCGCAATTCGCCGGTGCGATTGAGCGATTGCAGGACGCGTTCCAAGTGCGCGAGGTCGAGACCGTCGCGTTCCAGCCGCACGGCGCGCGCGCGCAGGCCGCGGCTTTGCAGGAGGCCCAGAAAAACAAAATAGGTCGGGTCTTCCACCAGCACGATGTCGCCTTCGTTGCACAACGCCTCGGCGGTCAGGTAAAGCAATTGCTGCGAACCGCCGGTGATGAGCAGGCGTTCGGGAGAGTATGTTTCGGGAGGGACGGTGTGCCGCCGTCCCTGATTTTGGGGACGCCGACACGGTGTCCCTTCCCAATCCAGTTTCCGCAAATGCTCCGCCGTCAATTTGCGCAGTGCCGGATCGCCGGCCGTGATGCCGTATTGCAACGCGGGCTGGCCGGTTTTGGGCGAGCGCAAAACCTGATTCAACGCGGCGCGCGCCTCGGCCACGGGCAATGAGGCGTTGTCGGTGAAGCCGGCGGCGAGCGAAATCAGTTTGGGCCGCGACAACGCCGCATGCATGAGCCACGAGATGGGCGGCTCGGTGGACCGCTGTCCCATTTGGGACAGAGCATGCAATTTCATGTGAAAGGAATGCGGCGGTTTAATGGCGCATGCCGAAAACGCTGTCGAGGATGACTTCCTTGGTTTTCCAGAGCAGCGCCATGGTCATGGCCAGCGGCAGCAGCGCAAAAAACGTCAGCGCCCAAAAGCTGAGACGATCCAGCTGGTTGGCAGCGTCGCCGAGCGTCAACTGCAATCGCGGGGAGTACAGGAAAACGGCGTAGCCCGTGCCGAGAAACACAAGGCCCACGAGCAGCCAGCAATTGAGCGCGGTGAACTGGCGCGTTTCGTGGCGGAGCGTCTCGTCCGGCAGCATCGCGCCGAGTTGTTTGAGAACAACGTTTAGATTGAACAAAAAAAGGAGTGCCGACACAACCAGCACGACAACCGCCGCGTTGAAAAGAGGTTGTCCCGGCATTTTATTCTGCCAGTAAAGAAACGGGCAAAGGCCGAGATTGACGAGGCCGGGGAGTTTCGCGCAGTCGAGGGCGTTGCGCCAGGGGCGTTCCTGTTTTTGGAAATCGCTCATTTGCCAGAGGCCATAGAGCAGCAACCCGGTGCCGGCCAGCATGGGAACGAAGCCCAGCGGCTGGAGCCAGTCGGCGCGCATCGTTTCGGCGCAAATGACCAGCGACGCCGGCAATCCCCAAAACAAGGCGGAAAGTCCGCGCGCCAGCCGTCCGAGAGAACGAAGCAGTTCGGCTTCGTTTCGGGTCTCGGTTCCTGGATGTTGGGTTTCGGTCAAATTGGCTCCGGATTTGGCATGCCAGCAATATTCTCTGCCGTCTTAAAATGACAAATAGGTGTAAGCCTTCAAGCCGCGTTCGTAATCGTCGAGCAGGCGCATGGCTTCGGACGGTTTCATGCGGTCGGATTTGATGGCTTCGTCCATTTGCGCCTTCATCTGCCGCTTGAGTTCGTTTTCATCGTATTGCACCGCCGCGAGCGATTGGATGATGGTGTTGCCTTCGATGATTTCCTCGATGTAATAACCGGTCGGCTCGTCGGGTTCCAGAAAAACGTGGACCTCATTGACGCGACCGAACAGGTTGTGCAGGTCGCCCATGATGTCCTGGTACGCGCCCATCAGGAAAAAGCCGATGTAGTACGGTTCGGGCAAACCGTTGCCGTTGGGGTTGAGCTTGTGCAGCGGCAGCGTGTCGCGCACGTCACGCAGGTCAATGAACTTGTTCACCTGCCCGTCGGAATCGCACGTGATGTCCACGAGCGTGACTTCACGCGTGGGGCGTTCAGTCAGACGGGCAATCGGCATGATGGGAAACAACTGGTCGAGCGCCCAGTGGTCGAGCAGCGACTGAAAAACGGAAAAATTGCAGAGATACTGGTCGCCCAGGCTGTCTTCGAGCTTGCGGATTTCCTCCGGCGCGTAGGCGTGATCCTTGTAATGTTCGACCACGGCGCGACCGATCTGCCAGTAGAGGTCTTCAATCTTCGCCTTGTCGGGCAAATCCAGCACGCCGAGCGTGAACATGTTTTGCGCGTCTTCGCGGCGTTCGAGCGCATCGTGGTAGGCTTCGAGTTTGTTCAGTTTGGAAAGATTTTTTTTGATGTCGAGCAGCTCCCGGACGAGCGCGTGCTCGTGGTCGCCGAATTTCAAAAATTCGCCGGGCCGGATTTTTTCAATCGCGCCGAACACCTCGACGATCAACACGCTGTGATGCGCGACGATGGCACGTCCGCTTTCGCTGACGATGTCCGGGTGCGGCACGTTTTCGGCGTTGCAAACGTCGGCGATGCAATAGACCACGTCGTTCGTGTATTCCTGAAGCGTGTAATTCGTCGAGCTGTCAAACGCCGACCGGCTGCCGTCGTAATCCACGCCCAGCCCGCCGCCGACGTCGAGATAGGAAATCGGGAAGCCCATCTTGTGCAGCTTGGCGTAAAACCGCGCGGCCTCCTGCACCGCTTTTTTCACCGTGAGGATGTCCGGCACCTGCGAGCCGATGTGAAAATGCAGCAGTTTGAAACAGTGGCCGAGATTTTCCCCCTTCAACATCTCCGTTGCTTCCAAAAGTTCCGCCGTGCTCAGGCCGAACTTCGCATTTTCACCGCCGCTCCCCGCCCAGCGCCCCGTGCCCTTGCTCAACAACCGCGTGCGGATGCCGATGAGCGGTTCGGCGCCGACCGATTTGGAAATTGAAATGATTTGCCGCAACTCCTCCAGTTTTTCGACAACCATGATGACCGTCTTGCCGAGCTTGATGCCGAGCATGGCCATCTTGATGAAATCCGCGTCCTTGTACCCGTTGCAGATGATGAGGCTGCCCATCTGATTTTGCATGGCCAGCCCGGCGAACAATTCCGGCTTGCTGCCGACTTCCAGGCCGAACTCGAACGGCTTGCCCGCGTCGAGAATTTCCTCCACCACCTCGCGAAGCTGGTTGACCTTGATGGGAAACACGCCGCGATAACGGCCCTGGTAATTGTATTCCGTGATGGCTTCGCGGAAACACTGGTTGATCGCTTCGACGCGGTGGCGCAAAATGTCCTGAAACCGGATGAGCAGCGGAAATTTGAGCCCGCGCGCCCTGGCCTCCTCGGCTACATCCGTCAAATCCACCGCCACGCCCGCTTCCTGCAACGGGCGCGCCACGACATGCCCGGCGTCGTTGATGTCGAAATACTTCGCGCCCCAGCGTTGAATGTTATAAAGCGTGCGCGCCGCTTCGATGTCCCACGGCTGCGCCGCGTGATTTGGATTGCTCATCTCAGTGAATTCAAACCGAACGAACTATAAAATCCTCTGCGCAGAAAGCAACAAACGGAATGAAGATTTTTTAGATCGTTTCGCGCCCGGCCTCCGGGATATCTTCCCCGGTCCTGTGCTGTGAACCGGAATGTCATTTCCAACCCTTGCGTTTCCCAAACCGGGCGTAGATTGTTTTAGCCGAATCCATGCAGTAGGAAATAGATTTTCATGAGGATTGGCTGGTGAAAGCGGGTTGGTTTTCTACTGCATTGCAGTTGGGAATCGGACTTAAAATCTTTTCCCATAAGCGCCGCCACCAGT
>Ga0265323_10000107_pt1 | contig 48675 bp, 34 predicted proteins | sample 41225metaG_FD_193580 | JGI IMG/M metagenome (GOLD analysis project Ga0265323, IMG submission 193580) | Rhizosphere microbial communities from Carex aquatilis grown in University of Washington, Seatle, WA, United States - 4-12-25 metaG | ecosystem: Host-associated > Plants > Roots > Rhizosphere...
GAGCTTGAAACTCAACTCATGATCAAAAGCTCCACATGATTTCCGATGTCCAAATTGAGAATTTGAGGACCTCTTTGGAGACAGAACAGAAAATGATCAACAGCCTAATCAGCAAAATAAAACAAACGGCTAATAGCAAATAGCCAAAAGCAATTATGAAATCACTTCTCCGTCTTCGTCCATATCTGGCAAAGTACAAAAGCACCCTCATGTGGGGCGTTTGCACTGTTATTATCAGCAACTTGTTTGTCGTTGCGACGCCGCTTTTTATCGGAAATGCCGTTGATACGATCAAACACGGAGTCGAATCGGGGGCTCTCCAATATTCAAAGCTTGTGAGGGATGCCGGATTGATCGTCGGTTTTGCGCTCGTTGCCGGCTTCATGACGTTTCTGACACGGCAGACAATTATCGTCGTTTCGCGCAAGATCGAGTACGACCTGCGCAACGATTTTCTTGCGCACATACAAAAACTCTCGCTCAGCTATTTCCAGAACACTCCGACAGGCGATTTGATGGCGCATGCAACAAACGATATCTCTGCCGTGCGCAACGCGCTCGGCCCGGGCATCATGTACCCGTCCGACACCTTCATGACGTTTTCGATGGCGTTAACGCTCATGTTTGTCAAAGATTGGTCCCTGACGCTGGTCGCGCTGGTTCCTCTTCCGCTTATTTCCTACGCTGTCTATAAACTTGGACAGATTATTCACGCAAAGTTCAACGAACGGCAGGAGCAGTACTCGCTGCTGACGACGCGGGCCCAAGAGAACCTTTCAGGCATCCGGGTGGTGAAGGCCTACGTGCGTGAAGAGTATGAGATTGGCCTCTTCGAAAAGTTAAGTTGGGTGTATCTGAAAAAAAATCTTGTACTGGCGAAAGCGCAATCGATAATGTGGCCGATGATGTACATGCTGGTCGGGATTTCGCTTGTCATTACGGTGTATTTTGGCGGACTCCAGGTCATTGCCGGAACAATTTCCATCGGTACGTTGACGGCGTTTTTTACATACCTCTCGATGTTGATTTGGCCGATGATAGCGTTCGGCTGGGTCACCAATATTATTCAGCAGGGTGCTGCATCAATGGAGAGGCTGGTAAAAATCTTCGACACGGTACCGGATATCCGGGATTCGGAAGAAACCGATATCTTGATCAAGCATATCGAGGGGGAAATCGAATTCAAGAATGTCTCTTTCACTCATAAAGGTACTGCAAAGCCGACGCTGAAGAACATCAATCTGAAAATTTCGAAAGGGACAACGCTCGCGGTCGTAGGATATACCGGTTCCGGCAAGAGCACATTTATCAATTTGCTGCCGCGGTTGTATGACGTGACTGAAGGAGAGCTGCTGATCGACGGAGTCAACATCAAAAAAATTCCGCTTGAAGTTCTACGATCGCATGTCGGCTGTGTGCCGCAGGAAACATTTTTGTTTTCCGAATCAATTTTGGAAAATATCAGCTACGGAGTAGACGAAATTTCTCACGAACAGATCCGCGAGGCGGCGGAGATATCGCAAATTGCAAAAGACGTCAACGATTTCCCCCAGCAGTTTGACACTGCACTCGGCGAACGGGGCATCACATTATCGGGGGGACAGAAACAGCGCACGAGCATCGCGCGTGCCGTACTGCGCGAGCCTAAAATTCTGATCCTGGACGATGCACTTTCGTCGGTGGACACATACACGGAAGAAGCCATCCTCAAACGCCTCCGCCGGGTGATGGAAAACCGGACGAGCATTATTATCAGTCACCGCATTTCCACAGTCAAGGATGCCGATATGATTGTCGTGATGGACAAGGGTCAAATCGTCGAACGGGGGAAGCACGACGAACTTGTGGATCTTGGCGGCATCTATGCGAATCTGCATTACAAACAGCTGCTGGAGAGGGAACTGGAGCAGCTCAATTAAAAATTCAAAATTAAAATGGCGCATACGGGGGATATTCTAAATCGGACATATGATTTTGGCTTGCGTATAATAGCGCTGGCTCGCCAACTGCCGGACTCAACGGATTGCCGGGTTTTGATTCGACAACTTGTACGATCAGGGACTTCGATTGGGGCGAATGTGGAAGAAGCGACAGCAGGTTCATCTAAAGAAGACTTTATATACAAAATGAATACTGCGCTTAAGGAAGCACGTGAGACTCACTATTGGTTACGTTTGGCAAGAGACAGTAAATCATCACCCCGAAAAGATTCGAAGCCATTTTTCAAGAAGCTGATGAACTTCGAAGGATATTAGGAGCCATTGTCAGCAAAAGCCGAAGCTCGCGTAAACAATAGTTTTTCATTTTTGATTTTTAACTTTTCACTGATACAATGCACGAAGAAGAAATTCTTGGTAAAGCATACGACGGGAAGTTGATGAGGCGGCTGCTTCATTATCTCCGCCCGTACAAGTGGTACGTCGTCCTAGGCATTGTCTTGAGCATGGTGGTCTCAGCGCTGGAGGCAGTGAGGCCGTACTTCACAAAGATCGCCGTCGACGTTAATATCAAGAACCATGACGAACATGGTCTACTGATCACAGCATTGATGTTTTTGAGCGTCCTCACGCTTCGTGGCGTGATGCAGTATTTTAATTCATACCTCACGCAGTGGATCGGACAGCGGACAATTTTCGATCTGCGGATGGAGCTCTTCAGGCATTTGCAGAATCTTTCGTTGAAGTTCTACGACAGGAATCCCATCGGCAGGCTTATCACGCGGGTGACGAGCGACGTCGAAGTGCTGAACGACATGTTTTCCTCGGGCATCGTGATGGTCTTCAGCGACGTCTTTATGATCGCCGGGATCTTGTGGTTTATGTTTTCGATGAACTGGCAGCTTGCGTTCGTGTCGCTCAGCGTCCTCCCGTTCTTATTCTACGGCACATTTCTATTCCGGAAAAAGGCCCGGGAAGCGTATCGTGACGTCCGGATACAAATAGCGAAAATCAACACCTTCATGCAGGAGCATATCACCGGGATGATTGTCGACCAGATATTCAACCGGGAAAAGAAGGCCTACGACCAGTTCGACGGGCTCAATGCTGCGCACAGGGATGCCAACATACGTTCGATTTTTTATTATGCGGTCTTTTATCCTGCCGTTGATATCATCGGTGCCGTTGCTGTCGGATTGATTATTTGGTATGCGGGGGGAAAATCGTTAGAGGGAAAAGTTACGATTGGAACGATCATGGCATTTCTCCAATTCAACGAAATGTTTTGGCGGCCGATCCGCGACTTGTCGGAAAAGTACAACATCATGCAGACGGCGATGGCGTCCTCCGAGCGGATTTTCAAATTACTGGATGACAACAGCATCCTTCCGAATCCGGACTCACCGGTCTCATTGTCAAATATGAAAGGGAAGGTCGAATTTCGCAATGTCTGGTTTGCTTACAATGACGAAAACTGGGTGTTGAAGAATGTTTCGTTCACTATTCAGGCCGGTGAAACGATTGCATTTGTCGGGCATACGGGAGCTGGGAAGACGACCATCATCAGCCTGCTCTCGAGATTCTACGAGATCCAGAAGGGGGAAATTCTCGTGGACGACATCAACATCAACGATGTCAACATAGCGGATTTGCGGACACACATCGCAGTGGTGCTTCAGGACGTTTTTCTTTTCTCCGGCGATATCAAGGGGAATATCAGTTTAGGGAATGATGCGATCCCGTTCGAACGCGTGAAAGCTGCGGCGCAGTTTGTCGGCGTTGACCAGTTCATTGAGACCATGCCGCATCAGTACGACGAGGCGGTGAAAGAGCGCGGCTCGACTCTTTCGGTCGGTCAAAAACAATTGCTCTCGTTCGCCCGCGCCCTTGCGTACAATCCTAAAATTCTGGTGCTCGATGAAGCAACGTCGAGCGTTGATACCGAAACGGAATTGCTCATCCAATCCGCGATCAAAAAATTGCTTGCGGGAAGGAGTTCAATCGTTATCGCGCATCGTCTTTCCACGATTCAAAGCGCGGATAAGATTATTGTAATGCACAAAGGGGAAATCCGGGAGTCCGGTACACACCAGGAACTTCTTGCGCTCGGCGGGATTTACTACAAGTTGTACCAGCTGCAATACAAAGAACAGGAAGTGGGGGAGTGATTACGCTGATGGCGCAGATTTTGCGCAGATTGCAGATTACGGAGATATGGTGCACAACTATGTCCGATTCTGCGCAAAATCTGCGCCATCAGAGAAATCAATTACAGGGTCTATGTCTCACAAAGTCATCACAATCGAGCGCCATATTATCGAGGGAGAGCGCCAGCATCCGGGAGCGACGGGAAATTTCTCCGCCGTGCTTCGCGATTTAACGCTGGCATTCAAAGTAATCTGGCGCGAAGTAAGCAAAGCAGGATTGGTCAATATTCTCGGATTGGCGGGGAAGGAGAATATCCACGGCGATATTGTGAAGAAGCTGGACGTTTTCGCCGACGAGGCGATCTACAAAGCGATGGACCATGGCGGACACCTGTGCGTGATGGCCTCTGAAGAGAATGAAGAAGTGCTTCATATTCCGGACGATTATCCGAAAGGGAAGTATGTTCTCTTGTTTGACCCGCTCGACGGCTCATCGAACATTGACGCCAACATCACCATCGGCACCATCTTCTCGATCTACCGTCGTGTTTCGAATTCGGGAAAGGGAACGCTTGCCGATTGCACCCAGCCCGGCTATAAGCAAATCGCAGCGGGATATGTAGTGTATGGTTCAAGCACAATGCTCATTTATACAACCGGCGACGGTGTGCACGGTTTCACGCTCGACCCGAGCATCGGTGAATTTCTTTTATCGCATGAGAATATCCGGGTTCCAAAACGCGGCAAGATTTACAGCGTGAATGAAGGAAATTATCATTACTGGAGTGACGGCGTGAAAAAATACATCAAATATTTGCAGGAAGAGGACAAAGAAACGGGCCGGCCGTATTCCGGCAGATATATCGGGTCGATGGTAGCGGATATCCACCGCACACTGTTGTATGGCGGGATATTTTTGTATCCCGGCGATACTCGCCATCCCAATGGGAAACTCCGGTTAATGTACGAAGCCAACCCGATGGCGTTTATTATGGAGCAGGCAGGAGGAGCGGCGGCTGACGGCAGCCGGCGAATCCTCGACATTGCTCCTGCAGCGCTTCACCAAAAGACGCCTCTGTTCATCGGAAGCGAAGAGGACGTGGCACAATGCAACGAATTTCTCAACGGACGGTCGCTCTGATGCCTTTTGATTCTGCAGATATCATGAGCCAGGCACTCGCCGGGACAACGTTCGTCGTCGTCGACGTGGAAACCACCGGACTTTCTCCGCGCGACGGCGGGATTACAGAAATCGCGATGATAAAAGTCCGCAACGGAATGTTGTGGGAAGAATACACAACGCTCGTCAACCCGCTCACGCCGATCCCTTACGAGGTCATCGCATTGACAGGCATCGATGACGAGATGGTTGCAGATTCGCCGACGGCGGAAGAAGTGGCGCCGGCAATTGCCGAATTCCTCGGCAGCGGTGTCTTCACAGCGCATAATGCACCGTTCGATTTAGGATTCGTCAACAGCACGCTGGCGAAGGGGAAGATCGAAAGGATTCAGAATCCTGTTCTGTGCACATGCAAACTTGCCCGCAGGCTGCTTCCGAACCTGTACAGCAAATCACTCGGTCCTGTGACGAAAGAGCTGGGGATTCGAAATTCGCACCGTCACCGGGCCGCCGGCGACGCTTTTGCAACGGCTCAGGTGTTGATCCATTTTTTGCGCAGACTGGAAGAAGAATTTGATGTCGCTGATGTGAAGGGTCTGATGAGGTTTCAGTAATCGGCTCATTCAGGATGGAAACAAAAAAGCCGGCATCGATTGTTCGACGCCGGCTTCTTTCGTTTTCAGTGAAAGTTATCTTATTTTTGCTTGCGCGCGTTTTAAGTATTCGCTGTTCGGATAAAGTTCTACGAATTTTTTGTATTCTACCTGCGCCTGCTGATGATTTCCCATCCGGTCATAAGCCTGAGCGATCATAAACTGGGAATCGTCTTTCTTCTCTGAGATCTTAAACTTCAGGACTTCCTGGAAGTGCTGGATAGCGGTTTTGTATTCATGCATCCCGTAGCAGCATAACCCGATCCAATAATGACAATTGTCGGCGTAATCGGATTTAACACCGCCGTCCAGCAAAGATTGAAACTCATCGATTGCTTCCTTGAACTTTCGTTCCTTCGCCAGAGAAACCGCTCCTTCATATTGCTCGATATCTTGACTCGTCGATGTGCCGGCGGGAGCTTTTCTCATTGACATCGCCTTCATTCCCGACGGCTTTGATGCTCTTTCCTGCGCTGTAATCTGAGCCGCTTCAAAGTCAGAAACCTTCGCCATCAATTCTTTATTCTTTTGTTCGGAGGCATCGAGTTTTTGCTGAAGCTGGATGTTCTCAGTCTTTATTTCCTCTATTTGCTGTTGGAGCATTTCTTCCTTCGTGGGGGGCGCCTGCACTACGGCTGTCGTTTCGGGAGGGGCCACGAATGCTGTGGTATCGTGTGCAATCATCGTTGTGTCCGAATGGACTGCAGTCGTGTCGGTCTTGTTTGCTTCCGTTGTTGTTTCCGAAGAACCGCCGCATCCGATAAGGCTCGCAAATGCTATGAGTGCCACAAAACCAACCGCTTGACGAGCTTTTACTCTCGCCATGTTGGACATCCAGGAAACCATAGATCCTCCGAACGATTATTCAACATTTGGTGTGTCATTGAGTAGGTTTGCAACCTGTTGGATGTTAATGTATTAAAGGCTCGTTTGAAAGTCAAGTATGCGGTGAGAAATAGTTTACCCATATCATGGCAAGACCTATGATGATGAACCGCCTTCTAAACTTCCGCGGGAATGACAATTGAAGCCGTCTGGCCCACGGTATTGCCTCCTCATCCTGCCGAATTGGTTCAGCGTCCACAAGGGTAAAAGATACTGATATTCGTAAGCAAGTCGCGCAATACGACATTCATCACTTTCAAATTCAGTCATTACCAGACCCAGGTTGTGAGACCTTGCTCAAGTCAAACGGTACCAAGCCAAGCCAGTAGTCGATTGACATTCTGAGCAAAAACAACTATTTTCAAAATGTATAATCAATTTCAAACCGGAAATTGCTTTTTGCAGGTCCTGGCCGATGAGGACAACAGTATGTTTGCTCTTTCCCGCCCCGTTCACTCTTCCATCGGCGCAGTTATGCCGTTGACCAAATCTCTTCTTCCGATGTAGGTTGCTGTTTTTGTAGAATCTCCGGGAGTTAACGCCGGTTATCCATATTGAGGAGATTCTCGACCGAGACGCATCGGATCGTGCCATTCGACAAAATGTAATTCTAACTCATAATTTTTCATCACTCGACGGAGCAGCTTTATGAGCGAGCAATATAAATTTTTGCTGGAAGAAAGAAAAATTCCCAAGGCTTGGTATAACATCAATGCCGATTTACCCGTGCCCCCTGCCCCGGTTTTGCATCCCGGGACGATGCAGCCCGTGACGCCTGACTTTCTCGGCGTTCTCTTTCCGATGAACCTGATCATGCAGGAAGTCAGTACCGAACGTTGGATTGAAATTCCGGAGCCGGTCCGAGAGGTCTATAAGTTATGGCGTCCTACACCCATGCACCGCGCTGTGCGTTTGGAGAAAGCGCTTGACACTCCGGCACATATATACTACAAATACGAAGGCGTCAGCCCGGTGGGCTCTCATAAACCGAACACTGCAGTGCCCCAGGCGTTTTTTAATAAAGAGGCAGGTACCAAAGCTTTAACGACGGAAACCGGCGCCGGTCAATGGGGATCTGCTCTTGCAATGGCTTGCAATTTTTTTGGATTGGACCTCGAAGTATATATGGTGAAGGTCTCCTATCATCAGAAGCCGTACCGCCGCATGATTATGGAAAATTTCGGCGCAAAGGTCTATGCGAGTCCGACGAACAGAACGCAATTTGGAAGAAAGATTCTATCCGAACATCCCGATTCACAAGGTTCTCTCGGAATGGCGATTTCCGAAGCAGTGGAAGTAGCTGCGACAAGCGGGGGAGCAAAAAAATACAGCCTCGGTTCAGTCCTCGGACATGTCCTTATGCACCAAACAGTAATCGGCATTGAAGCGCTCGAACAGATGGAAATGGCAGGGGAATATCCGGATATCGTAATTGGCTGCGCAGGAGGCGGGTCGAATTTTGCGGGATTTGCATTTCCATTTGTCCATCAAAATCTTACCAATGGAAAGAAGGCCAGGATCATTGCTGTTGAGCCAGCATCCTGTCCGAGTCTGACGAAGGGGAAATACACGTTTGACTACGGCGACGCTGCGGCCATGGCGCCTATCGTGAAAATGTTTACACTCGGCCATACTTTTATGCCTCCCGGAATACACGCCGGCGGACTTCGCTACCACGGAATGGCGCCAAGCGTCAGCGCATTGGTCGACCACGGAGATATTGAGGCTCAGGCGGTGAATCAATTGGAGACCTTTGAGGCAGCAGTGAGGTTTTCACAATCGGAGGGTATTATTCCGGCACCGGAATCAGCTCATGCGATTCGCGTCGCGATCAACGAAGCCTTGAAATGCAAACAAACCGGCGAGAAAAAAGTGATTGCATTCAATCTCTCCGGCCACGGGCATTTCGATATGACGGCGTACGAGCAGTACCATCAGGGAAAGCTTTCTGACTTCGAGTATCCGTCCGAAGCGATTGAAGAAGCAATGACCCACCTTCCGAAGGTGCCTGTGTGATTGCGCCGAAGGCGGGCATATCATAAGTCGGGATACCAGAACATTGTCTCTCGCCAGGCCGCAAAGGCGCGAAGAGATTGTTTTGGAATCGATATGAGCGTGCAGCAGCTTTCCGAATATTCAGAAGTCCTGAGTCAGCAGATGAATGTGGTAATTTGAGAATGCCGGGTATCGAAAAAATGCCCGGCATTTTTTTTTCAAGAAGAACAATAAGTCTTTGTTTCTTTCGCGATCAGCTCTTGAATCCATCGCACGATATCATCCGGCACTCCATCCTTGTGTTTTGACTGCAATCGCATGTCGCAGACTTCGTTCACATAATCAACCACGACGAACGTGTGTTCTTCAGTCAGCGCAACCTCGGAAGAAAAAAAGTCGAGGCTGCACACCTTCTGAATTGTTTTCATCATTTCCCGTAGAACCGAGAGGCCATAGCGTTCTTCGTCGTCCGCGCTCACGCGGCGGTAAATATGGGTAATGTCGTCCCACCAGCAGGGGATGATTTCGCCAAAGACATACAAGACGCGAAACCAAGCTTTGTTGCCGTTCAGAAATTTCGGCTTCACGGTCTCCTGCAAAAGATATTTATCGTTTTTGTGATGCTGCCGTGTTTCAATCACATCCTTCAAAGACTCTGCACCTAGGACAACACCAGTACCGCCGCCGGTCGTGTTTGCAGGCTTAATGATAAAAGGCCTGCCGAGCCGTGCAAGTTCGGAAAGGCTCAACTCAATTTCCTTTCTCTTATTGAACGGCGAAATGATAATAGTGTACGGCACATAGAGCCCATGGGTGATGAACTCGAGGTGCATCGTTGCCTTGTCTTTGGCACGATTTACTTGGTCACTCAAATTAAAGAAGTGTGTGGACGATTTTGCAATAACCCGGATGAGCGGTTCAAATGAGTCATCGTCGTCCGAAGCGCGGTCGAGGAGCACATGAAATGCAATGTCGCCGGCTCGCATACGATCAAGGGTCTCAAGAACGTTTGCGGGTTCAATGCGGTACGTTGTCAATCCCTGCTGTGCACAAGAGGATTCAATTCCGGCGACAAAGTCAACGTCGTAATCCCAATTCCAGGCGACTCCAAGAGAGAATTTTTCCATTCCTCAAAATAAATAAAATTTACAAGGAAGACGCAAGCTTTAGCAGGTTGTTGAAAAACACTCTTATATATGCCGCGAAGTCACGAAGGCTTGAAGTGATTTTAAATGAATCGCTAATTCAACCATGGATGATATTGGCAGCCATAGCTTTCCATTTTAGTTTCTTAGTGTCATTGTATCTTCACGGCAAACGGCATGGACTTTTTCTTCATCCCGATTGTAATTTAACCGTGCGTTGCCGCTGAACTTCGTACATAATCACCGCGCTTGCGCTGGCCACATTGAGTGAATCCACTCCTTTCGTCATCGGGATCGCAGCTTCCATGTCGCATGCCGCAAGCACCCGCTCCGAAATACCGTGCCCTTCGCTGCCCAAGACAATGCAGCAATTGCCGGAGAAGTCAACACCGGCGATTGGGCGGCTGATTTCTCGCGGGTGGGCAGCAATGATCGTCACATCGAAATCTGAACGAATCCGCATTAATTCTTCTGCAATATTCGAGAGATAAACAACCGGCAGCGAGAAAATGTTTCCCATCGAATTCCGGACAGCGCGTCGGAGGTACGGGTCGCAAGACGTTTCTCCGATAAGCAACGCATGAACGCCGAACGATGCGCAATTCCGGGCGATGACGCCGAGGTTTTCCGAGTTCATGATTCCGTCAGCCGCGACAAAAAAATACGGACGAATTTCAGTAGACACAACATCTTGAATAGTTATCCGCTCGGGGACTTTTGCAGTTGCCATGATTCCTTTGTGCAGTTGAAAACCAACGATTGCTTCCATCAATTCCTTTTCGGCGATATAGACGCTGATGGCCTCAGTTCGTTTCTCAAGCATCGTCCGGTATGAATCAAACCATTCTTGAGTAAGCAGGATGGAAAGAACCTGCAGTGAACTTTCAAGCAGGCGCCGTACAACTTTATCCCCTTCGGCGACAAAGATTCCTTCCTTCTGATGTTCCAACGGGCGCTTAAGTGTGCGGAACGGTTCAAGGTGAGGATGCTGAATTGATGTAACTTGTTGAATAATTAACGCCATAGAATTGCAATCAGTTATTCTCTATTCGGTGTAATATCCCGACGCCTGCGTCGTCATTCCGGCGAAGGTTGGAATCCAGAATATCGATTTCTCCTCGGGGGGACTTGACAAATACCTCGCTGCTTGCGGCGAGGATGATTTATTCCGCTCATGTACAGAGTTTCTGGAAAGTCTTTGCGTTCGCCGCAGGGACCATTGTATGTTACGCCAAAATTATTTTTTTTCAAAGCATTTAACACTTGTCGAAAACCGGATCGTTTTTGTGACACGATGGCTTGGTTATCCTGCAACTTGAGTGCTGTCTTTGCAATAAAAGCTATTTCGCCTCACCCCCCTAAAACTTGTGTAGAAACAGCACAACAGCATCCGGGAAAAATGGTCATGATAACCCATATTTCCAATGCCGTTTGCGTTTATGTCGGTAATCGTAGAATAGGATTTACATCTACGCATATAAGCTAAGTATTTTCATCCACAAACGGTATAAAGCATTACACGAGGCGTCCTTGCCTTCCCCTGCAAAGTTTTGTATATTTCACGTCGAAAATTGCACCCATAGCTCAACTGGATAGAGCATCAGACTTCGAATCTGAGGGTTGGGGGTTCGACTCCCTCTGGGTGCACGACAACGCCGACTATCAATTCTGCAAAAATTGTTTTCTTCCTCGTTGTCGGCCACTCGTTTATCACAGCGGCAGGATGATGAGATGTGGCGACGCAGTGTCATGAGATGGTAGAAGGCTGCCGTAAGAATGGATTAAAATTCGAAATCTTTGACCACGACTCCGCAAAATATCGCCCAGAATGTTCCGTCGGGACCTCCCGATAAAGCAGCGGCCAAGCAATGCCTTTTGGCCGCCGATCGTTTTTTGAAGGAGTCTCGTTTTCAAGACGCACGCACGGAAATAGAAAAGGCGAAGAAGTTGGACCCGGCGAATGTCTATGTTGTCGCATTCTTAGACCGCATTAACTATTTTGAAGCTCAGAAAAAGAAGGAGCCAACTCCTGCCGTAGTGGCGGATCCTGTTCCCCCTCCACCAGTTGTCGCACCTCCTGCTGTTACACCACAGCACGTTGCAGCGCCGCATGCAGTTGCTCCACCGCATGTTACGACGCCACCTGTTGCAGCGCCATCGCACGTTGCTGCGCATCCTGCAGTTGCTCCGCCGCATGTTACGACGCCACCGCGCGTAACTACGCCACCTGTTGCAGCGCCGCCGCGCGTTACTACGCCACCTGTAGTTGCTACGCCACCTGTAGTTGCTACGCCGCCAGTTGCAGCGCCACCAGTTGCAGCGCCGCCGCACGTTGCTGTGCCTCCTGTAGTTGCTACGCCACATGCTGTAGCGCCGCCCCGTATAGCTACGCCACCTGCGGTTGCTCCAACACGCGTTGCGACACCTCCGGTAGCTGCGCCGTCGCGTGTCGCCAAACCGCCCGTAATTGTTCCGCCGGCTGCCGCAATGCCGGCAGTTGTTCCTCCTCGACCTCCGGCGCAGCCGTCCCCTGCTAAGCCGAAACCTGTTGTAGCACCGCCGACTTCTCCTAAACCGGCGGCTCAGCCGCTTTCATCCGCGCCACCACCTGAGCCCGAGGTTATTCCTCCTGTAATTCCTCCACCGGCAGTAACTCCACCTCCCGCAAAGCCAAAGGAAGTTTCGCCGGAGCCTATGCCGTCGCCGGCAGAACAGAGAGCGATGGAGGCAACATTGGAAGAAATGAAACGCCAAATTCAAATGCTCTCTCATTCACTGGAGCAGGAAAAAAAGGCGCGCGAGGAGATGACCAATCAACAACTGGATGCCAATGTGAGGCAGCTGCGCCATTCGATGGAAAAAGCGTGGCTGAACGGCGCGCCCAGCGATCCAGAAGTTGAGGAACTTCATAAACTTTCTTTGTCCCTATCGATTCCCGAAAATGTGGAACAATCGCTGCGGCGGGAAGTGAAGTTAAAGATGTACAGCAACGCGGTGAAAGAGGTGATTGCGAAACGGCAGCTCCTGCGGAGTTCTTCGTCGACGTTCGAATGGCTTCGTAAAGTTTATCAAGTGACGATGGAAGAGTACCTTGAATATGAAACCAAGTTTCTCCTTGACCTCGTTGCCGACCAGTACAAAGGAACGGTTCTGTACGTTTCGCCGAGCGTAAAGGCAAAAGACGAATTGATCCCCCGCCTCAAGGCCGCGGGGTACGCTGTGGTGTTGTCCGTATCGCCGGAAGAAGCTCTGGAGAAAATCGAAAAAGTCAACCCCAATCTCATTTTATGCCATACTGAATTTTCTCCAGGCAGTCTAAGCGGAATAAAATTTTTGCATTTGCTGCGCGCAACAGTAAAATTTAATTTTATTCCTTTTATCCTTTTATGCCAAGAATCTGAAGTCGCTCAGCTGCAATCGTCTGAGCTTCGCCATCATGAAGGATTTTTAAAAAAACCAGTGGATGTGGATGAACTTATGATAACCATGAACGAGAAGTTGGCTCACTTCCGCGATTATGTCTCATCGCTGAGTTGAGTACTTCTGAACATTGAAAGGGATGTGAATATGAGTAAAAAGATTTTGTTGGCAGAGGATGATGAGGACAATCGTGATTTGGTGTCGTTTGTTTTGCAGCGCAGCCGTCTCGGCGCAGAACTCATTGTTGCCGAAAACGGGCAGGAAGCCGTCGACAAAGCGATCGAACACCTGCCAAGCCTTATTTTAATGGACATGCAGATGCCCGTGATGGACGGCTGGACCGCGATTCCTATCCTTAAAGGAGATAAACGGACGAAGCATATCCCCATCATTGCCTTCACTGCCCAGGCTAAACCCGAAGATAAAGTGCGCACGCTCGAAATTGGATGCGCCGAACACTATTCAAAGCCGATGGACCCTGAAGAGCTTATCACGCTCGTCAGAAAATATCTTGCGGACTAGATCATGGAGCCTAATGGTAGAATTGTCTACCAAAAGAGCCCAACGAGCTGTATTCCAAAAAAGCCGGAGTAGAACATGCTGAAGAAATTATACTGGAGAGTATTGGCGAATTTTGCTTTTCTGCTGATTATCTTGACAGCGATGACGCTTCTGACTCTGTACCTTCTTGCCGAGATAGAAAAGAATTTCAGCTCTACATCGAGGGAGATTAGAACCCTTACATATGTCGAGAACGTACGCCACGTCCTGGCCGACGCACCGGATGAGGCGAACCTCTATCTCCTCACCGGAGACGAATCTGCAAAAGCATCCTATGAAAATGCGATCAAGGAATTCGATGATGCTATGTCCGTGGTGGACAACAGTGCAACCGACAGCCTTCTCACGACCTCGTTCCATAAAGTAAAAGCGCTCACCTACAAATGGATCGGGGAGATCGGGGACAAGAAAATCAAGTTAGGGACCGAGCGTAAGGGAGGCACAAATATCGACGAAGAAGCCGCTTCGCTGGGAAGCGAGGAAGTGAAGGCACGATATTTGAACCAGGCCAGATCACTTGTGAGCGACATGTCAAAGCAGCTCTCCTTGTCCCAACAATACAGCCTGGACCGTGCGACCAGCCTCGGAAAAGACCTTGCAACGTTCATCGGTTTAGTCAATATTCTGCTGGCGGTCTTCGCAGTTGCTCTCGGGTTCGTGTTGACGCGTTCAATCACGAATCCCGTACGCATATTGAAAGAGGGGACTCAGAATATTATGGCGGGGAAGTTCGACCCGATAAACCTTAATCGTTCCGATGAACTGGGGCAGCTCGCGGCGGATTTCAATAAAATGTCGACGATGCTCGGAAATAATTATACGCGGCTGAACGCCTACTCCGAGCTTGTTACGGCATTGAATGCCTATGCCGATATCAATACCATCCAGCACCGAAGTCTGCAGTTGTTGTGTCACCATGCGAAGGCAACGGTTGGCGCGTTGTATTTGATGAACGAAGAAAAAAATATTCTCGAATTATCGGCAGGCTACGCATTGAAAGAGAAGGGAGTGGACGTAAAGACCTTTGCAATGGGCGAGGGAATTCCCGGTCAATGTGCCGCCGAACAGCGCGTGCTTGAAGTCAAGAACATTCCCATCCTCTCCGGTTTTTCCGTCGACACAGGACTTGTTGAAGTGGCGCCGTACTCGGTGCTCGCGGTTCCGATTCTGTTCCAGGATAAAGTAATGGGTGTGCTGCTTCTCGGGTCGATGAACCGTTTCGACGACTTGCAAAAGGAGATTATCAACAATTCAGTTCCGCAGCTTGGCGTTGCGATCACGAACGCAAGGAATTTTGAAGCGTCCCAAACGCTGACGCGTGAGGTCGCACGGAAAAATGAAGAATTGAATTCGAAACACATGGAGCTTGAAAAGGCATACCGGGTAAAGTCGGATTTTCTTGCCAGCATGTCTCACGAACTCCGCACGCCACTGAATTCGATTATCGGTTTCAGCTCGGTTTTGCTCGGCCCCAACGGCGACCCGCTGACAGCCGACCAGAATATGGCGCTGGAAAAAGTTTTGCGGAACGGGAAACATCTGCTCCAGCTCATCAATGATATTCTTGACTTCTCGAAACTCGAATCGGGCCGGATGTCCGTCAACGTCGAAGTGGATGATGTCCCCAACGTTGTCGCTAATTCCGTGATGGCCGTCGAAGGATTGCTGAAAGCCAAAGATATCGCATTGAAACAAAATATCGGGTCAAATCTCCGGACGCTGCAAACGGACTCCTTGAAAGTAAGACAGATTCTGGTCAACTTGCTCAGCAATGCGGCAAAGTTCACCGAGAAGGGGGAGATTGTCATCACGGTGGTGCAAAAGAACGGAATGGTGTCGTTTGCAGTGAAAGATTCCGGCATCGGCATCGAGCCGAAGAACTTCAGCAAAGTCTTCGAAGAGTTTCAGCAGATCGACAACAGCAACACCCGAAAGTATAAAGGAACCGGTTTAGGACTGCCGATCTCGCGCCGTCTTGCGCTCATCCTCGGCGGCGACCTCACGGTCGACAGCGAATTCGGCAAGGGTTCGACGTTCACCCTTACCATCCCTTCGGTGTTTCCCGAAGAGTTGCGGGAAAAATTGGAGAAGCCTGCTCCTCCTATCCATTCTAAACCGGTTGCGCCAGCGCCGGTACTTCCGCAAACCGCGGCCCAGCCGGATTCACCGCAACCGTCGAAGGCAGCCGTAGGAACGGGCACCCGTGTTCTTTGTATAGACGATGATCCCGACGTTATTGAAATCCTTACAAAGTATCTTGTGCCCGAAGGATATTCGGTTGTCGGCGCAAATTCGGGAGACGAGGGCATCAAGCTCGCGCTCGAGCATCCGCCGGCGCTCATCACTCTTGATATCATGATGCCGCAGAAAGACGGCTGGCAGGTGCTTCGTGAACTGAAAGCAAACAGCGCATTGAAAGACATACCGGTCATCATCCATTCGATTATCGACAACAAACCGCTGGCGATCTCGCTTGGTGCTATCGATGTGATTGCCAAACCGGCGGAGCCGAAACGGCTTCTGTCTCTCGTTCAACGGGCATCTGGGACAGGAGATCGGTTTGTGTTAGTTGTTGATGACAGCGAAGATTTTTCGCTTGCGGTGAAGCGACTGCTCGAAGAAGATGGGTTCAAAGTTGAAGTTGCAAATACCGGGGCGAAGGCTTTCGAAATCCTTGGGAAGTCTACGCCGTCAATGATTTTTCTCGACCTCGTCATGCCTCAGATGGACGGCTACGACGTTATCCAGCGGCTGCAGCGCGACGAAACATGGAAAAAAATTCCCGTTGTTGTTCTTTCGAACAAGGAATTGACGACAGAGGAATGGGAAAAATTAAACGCGTACGCGAAAGACTTCGTGAAAAAAGCAGAATTTACGCAGGGGACTCTTTCGAACACTATAAAACAAATTCTGCGCAAGACATAACGGCACTACTCTGAAAGGGAGAGACAATGGAATATCCAGAACCGACGCTATTAGTAGTTGATGATACTGAAGACAATCTAGACCTCTTGGAATTTGCTCTAAAGCGGAAGCCGATCAAGATGCTTCGCGCCTCGAGCGGCCGTCAATGTTTAACGATCGCCCAGGAAAAGAATCCTGACGTGATCCTTCTTGACATTCAAATGCCCGAAATGGACGGATTTGAAACGCTGATGCATTTGCGGGCCAACCCGGTCACGGCAAAAATTCCAGTCATTTTTCTTACTGCCCAGCGGAAAGATGCGAGCAGCATTGAACAGGGGCTGGAACTCGGCGCAGACGAATATTTGACGAAGCCGATCGATACCGAAGAACTGCTCGTGCGGACAAAAATGCTTGTGCGTTTGAAACGGGCGGAATCGGAGCTTGAGCGGACGAAAGCCGACTTTATGGCGATGCTCGTTCACGATTTGCGAAGCCCGTTGAACGGCATCAAGAGCGTGATTGATTTCTACCGGGAGATCCGGGACCAAGACAAGCAGTTTTCAACGGAACAACTGAGTTTACTCGACACCGCCGGCGATTCGGCACGGCGGATGCTTGAGTTGATCAACGATATTCTCGACCTCTCCAAATTTGAAGCCGGCAACATGACGCTGGACAAACAGAAGATAGCCCTTTCCATTATCCTCGATACGGTTTGCCGCGAGACCGGCCTTCAATTCAAGCAGAAAAATATTTCCGTCATCAAACAGTACGGCGAAAAATTGCCCGAAGTTTTTGTCGATGCGGAGAAGATTGCGCAGGTTGCAATGAACCTCCTCAGCAATGCAATGAAGTTTACCAAAAGCGGCGGCTCGGTAACGATCGCAAGCTCGTTAGTCTCCGAATCTTCCGATGCCGCTTCCGAGTACAAAACTTTTGTCAAAGTGAGCGTGACCGATACCGGCATCGGAATTCCGGCAGAGGAAATTCCACTGCTCTTCGAGCGTTACAAACAAGTGTCTACCGCAAAGAGGACAAGACAAAAAGGAACAGGGCTCGGCCTCTCGATCTGCAAGTTGATTGTTCAGTCCCACGGCGGGAAGATGAGTGTTGAAAGCGAAGTCGGCAAATACACGACGTTTCATTTCACGTTGCCGGTTGAATAGATAACATTATTCCTACAAAACCATGAGTGAACTCGTATGAAAGATAGAATCCTTGTTGTAGATGACGAAGCCAGTCTTCAAATGACCCTCAAGCTCCGTCTTCAGGCGGCCGATTTCGAAGTCCAGGTGGCGGAGGACGGAGAGGAGGCCCTTGCAATTCTCAAGAAGGGGACGGTCGACCTTGTTCTCTTGGACATTAATATGCCCAAGATGGACGGCATTGAAACACTCGGCCACATTACGAGGGAATATCCCTGGACAGAGATCATCATGCTGACAGGGTTCGCGGATTTTTCAACAGCGATCGAATGCCTCAAGAAGGGTGCAAAAGATTATCTGGTCAAGCCGATCGAGATGACTGAACTGATAACGCGCGTGAAAGCGACGCTCCGGGCGAAGACATCGGAGCGCGCATTTCGCGATTTGCAGCAACGGTACATGTCAACGTTTTTCCACGATTTGCTTGGACCTCTGACAACCGTCGATTCCACGGTGGAGCACCTCATCGAAGGGAAATCCGGCACGGTGTCGAAAGAACAAGCGTTGTTGCTTCGGTACGCCGGAGAGCTTACGGAGAAGATGACCCAGCGCGTCAAAGAGATGATTGACCTTTCCCAGTTTGAAGCAGGGCTGGTTGTCATCGACCGGAGGCCCGTCGACATCCCGATCTTTGCCGAAATGATGTGTGCCCGGTACGAGATTTTGGCAAAGGCAAAAGATATTAAACTGGTCAAAAAGATCGACAAGGACCTGCCGGCCGTGAATTTCGATTTCGATAAAATTGCGCAGGTTTTCAACAACATCTTTGACAACGCCATCAAGTATTCGCTCCGTGAGGGATTCATTTCCGTTACCGTATCCAAAAAAGTGCAAGAGGAAATGGGGCTGAAGAAAGAGTTCATCGTTTTCTCGATAAAGGACAATGGCATAGGAATCCGGCCGGACGAACTTCCGCTTGTCTTCAACAAGTATAAAGAACAGCTTGCGACAAAACCCGCCGACCTGAAAACCACGGTGCTCGGACTTGCGATTTCACGGCACATTGTCGAAGCGCATGGCGGCAAGATATGGGTCGATTCGGAGGTCGGCAAAGGGAGCACATTCAACTTTTCTCTGCCGGTGAACGCCTGATCGCTGAAGTGAATACAAAATTGTCTTTCATCATTGCATTCACACGTGTAGGGTCGTAGACAGGATTTCATGAACCAGAAAGCAAATCCAGAAACTGTTCAGTTCAAATATACATTTGAGTTCGAAAACGGCGACGTTAAGGTTTTCGAGGTTTCGCTGGATGCTGCTACGCTGGAACTTGTCCAGGAAAAGGACATTCCGAAACCTGAATGGACGAAGTTGAGCTTCTACCCGTGCGACCATTGTCCCCTTGCCCTTCAATCCGAATACTGTCCTGTTGCCGTCAACCTGTCCCAGATCGTCACAGAATTTAAAGATTCGGTGTCACACGAACGAACGCGTGTGACTGTCGAGACGCCCGAACGGACGTATATGAAAGACACTACTGTTCAGAAAGGGCTGAGCTCGATCATCGGCATATACATGGTCACAAGCAGCTGTCCGGTGATGGACAAGCTCAGGCCGATGGTGAGATTTCATCTTCCGTTTGCAACTCCGACGGAAACGTTGTTCCGGACCGTCTCGACGTATCTGACAGGGCAGTTCTTAGTGATGAGGGACGGGAAGGAGCCCGACTGGAACATGGACAAACTCGTCGAGCTCTATAAATCCGTCTCGGCCGTAAACAAAGGAATGTCGCGCAGAATTTCAAACGCCTCTATCAAAGACGCAAACGTTAATGCTGTCATCATCCTTCATTCGTTCGGCGATGCGGTTCCGTATTTTATCGAAAATGGGCTGGACGAGATCAAACACTTTTTCGATATTTACACGAAGGACAACCACTGAGTACTGTGCAGAAAGATGCCGCGGACAAAACAGAGTGACCGGCCGGAATTGAAAAAGTAACGTGGCATCTGCATCCTTGGTTTCGTATATTTTCCCCCACCCGTTGCAACATAGCATTATCCACTAACCGGAGCGTACTGAATGGCAAACAACCTTTTCGCAAAAAAACCTCTCTCGCTGCTTCTTGAAGAGATGAAAGGAGAAAACCGGCTGCGCCGCGTCCTCGGACCGGTCACGCTTACGAGTCTCGGCGTAGGAGCAATTATCGGAACGGGGATTTTCGTCCTCACCGGCGTTGCAGCCCACGATAAAGCGGGTCCCGGACTTATTCTTTCTTTTGCGGCCGCCGGAGTCGCGTGCGTGTTCGCCGCATTGTGCTACGCTGAATTTGCATCGATGGCCCCCGTTGCCGGTTCTGCATACACGTATGCGTATGCGACGCTCGGAGAGCTTTTTGCATGGATTATCGGATGGGATCTCGTACTCGAGTATGCCGTTGGGTCTTCAACGGTGGCGCACGGGTGGTCAGCGCACTTTCAAGACTTGTTAAAGAGTTTCGGAATCATCATTCCGTATTCTTTTGCAAACGCCCCGTTCGATTTTAATCTCGACACGGGGCATTTTTTTGCTACCGGTGCGTTCTTCGACGTGCCGGCAATTCTCATCACCGCAGCTATTACAACGATTCTCGTCATCGGCATCAGGGAAAGTGCCAGATTTAATACGGGGATGGTTATTGTGAAGCTCGCGATCGTTCTTTTTGTGATCGTTGTCGGGGCGTTCTACGTCGACCCGGCGAACTGGCATCCCTTCGCACCGTTCGGATATACAGGAATAAGTTTCTTCGGCCATACATTGTTCGGACAGACGGGAGCGAGCGGTGCGCCGGTAGGCGTGCTTGCGGGGGCGGCGATTATTTTCTTCGCGTATATCGGGTTCGATTCGGTTTCCACGCACGCTGAGGAAGCAAAAAACCCGCGGCGCGATGTCCCCATCGGAATTATCGCTTCCTTGATCATTTGTACAGTCCTCTATATAGTAGTATCCGCGATCCTGACGGGAATGGTGCCGTACGATAAGATTGATATCAATGCTCCCGTTGCCAATGCGTTTGCACAAAAGGGATTGCCGTGGGCCAGGCGTATCATCGATGTCGGCGCAATTACCGGCATTACCTCCGTGCTGTTGGTGATGATGCTCAGCCAGCCCCGCGTATTGCTTGCGATGGCACGCGATGGATTGGTGCCCACGAATTTCTTTGGAGCTGTCCATGATAAGTTCCGGACTCCCTGGAAGGCGACAATTCTCACGGGCGTATTCGTTGCGGCAATGGCGGCATTTCTTCCTTTGCGCATCCTCGCCGAGTTGACCAACATCGGCACACTGCTGGCATTCGTCATCGTTTGCACGGCTGTGCTTATTATGCGCCGGACCAACCCGGACGCCGTCCGTCCGTTTCGTGCGCCGTTTGTTCCCCTTGTTCCGATTCTGGGGATTCTCAGCTGCCTGTTGTTGATGTTCTCACTGCCGGCGGAGAACTGGTATCGGTTAATCATCTGGCTGGGGCTAGGTTTCATCATTTATTTCGGTTACGGCCGGCACAACAGCGTAATGGCAAAAATCCGGGCGGCGGAAGCCCGTAAGTAAACTCTAAACAACCATTCAATCATCAGTAGCCTTACAAGGAGATTCATCATGACACAACTGCACTTCCTCTGGCTCCCGATTTTGCTGTCGTCTGCGATCGTCTTCATCGTGAGTTCCATCATTCATATGATCTCCCCGTGGCACAAGAATGACTATCCAAAATTGCCGAACGAAGAAAAAGTTTTGGATGCGCTCCGGCCGTTAGAGATTCCCCCCGGCGAATACATGATGCCCCGCCCTTCAAATAGAGAAGAGATGAAGTCGCCTGAATTTGCCGAGAAGATAAAAAGGGGACCGACCGTGTTGATGACGGTTTGGGGGAAGGGTTCAATATCCATGGGGAAGAACCTTGTTTTGTGGTTCATCTACACGGCAGTAATGGGCGTGTTCGCTGCCTATGTGACCGGACGCGCATTGCCCATCGGTGCAACGTACCTTCACGTTTTCCGGTTCGCCGGAGCTACAACGTTCCTTGGGTATTCCGCTGCGCTTTGGCAATCGTCGATCTGGTATAACAAACCCTGGAGCATAACCATCAAGACAACGGTTGACGGGTTGATCTATGCGCTTTTGACAGCGGGCGTTTTCGGATGGCTCTGGCCGCAGTAATTTCGTACCGATACATCGCTCCCTCGCTTTCCCCCTCCGATCGGTGAGGGAAAATGCCTTCCCCATCTGCGAGGGGAGATTGAGGCGGGCTGCAAAAGCACAATGTCTTTTTATGGAAACGGCATTAGAGCTTTCTAGGAAGCCGATTTAACAGGGATCGGCCTGAAAGCGAACTGCAGGAATACCGTGAAAAAATCTATCCCTTCATTTGCTATTTTCCTCGTCTCTCTTACTACTATAGTATTTTCTGCCAAAGCGCAAGACCGGACAATCGATTTTGTCTATCCAAGAATTGGTGCTTCGGGGGATGATAGCAACTGTGAGATTGGACCGCAGCTTCCTTTCGGCTCGATCAACCCCGGGCCGCAAACGCCCAATTCAAATCAAAACGGATACAACCCAAATCAGCCTATCCGCGGATTTGGACAATTGCATGTTAGTGGAATAGGATGGGGAAAATACGGCCAGGTTTTTGTATCGCCGCAAATAGGATTGGCAGTTGGGGAGACCGAGCACGATTCCCCCAAATCCAGCGAACTAGTCCGCCCTAATCGATACGGAGTTACTCTTACACGGTATAATGTAAGAGCCGAAATCGCGCCCGCACACCACGCTGCCATTTATCGCTTCACGTTTCCGGAAACAAACGACGGTAATATCCTCATCGACATCACACACAACATCCCGCTCGACATTGTTCCATACGTCGGAGGAAAAGTTTCCGAGGGACAGGTCAGAATCGACACCGCCAGCCGTCAGATTTCGGGATACGGAAGGTACGCAGGCGGTTTTGGTGCCGGAGCGTACAATGTCTATTTCTGCGCCGCCTTTAACAGCGATCCTGCCGGCTTCGGAACATGGATCAATGGGAAAATTTCATTCGCCAATAAGGGAGAATCTCTGAGACAGGTGAACGATCGCGTCGGTGCATTTTTTAAATTTCATGCCAGAGCCGGCGTTCCGGTCTTCATGAAGATCGCTGTCTCGTTCAAGAGTATTGAACAAGCCCAGCATTGGATCGAGAATGAGATTCCCGGGTGGGATTTTGAAAAGATCTGTGAGGCAGCCGAAACGGCATGGAGCAACGCGCTCGGAAAAATTCAGATCGAAGGAGGAGATGCGACTGCAAGAACAAAATTCTATACCGCACTCTATCACACTATGCTCATGCCGCGCAATCGTACCGGCGACCTTCCCGGCTTTGCGGATACGGCTGAGGTATGGGACGACCAATATGCAGTGTGGGATACGTGGAGGACGCTGTACCCGTTGATGACGTTCATTCAGCCGGATATGGTCCGGGGCAACATCCGCTCATTTATCGAACGGCTGAAAAAAAACGGCATGGTAAAAGATGCCTTCATCGGCGGTGTCGACATGATTGAAGAACAAGGAGGCAACAATGTCGATAACATCATTGCGGATGCATGTGTAAAGGGTGTAGGTGGTATACAGTGGAATGACGCGTACGCTGTCGTGAAGCATAACGCGGAGCACGACAGAATTGGATTTCAGGGGTTCGGAAATTCCGGCGTCGTCGATTCCACCATGGCAAGCTATATTGTCCGCGGATGGATTCCAGCCGGCGTTATGTCCTGTTCCAAGACGCTCGAATACGCCTACAACGATTTTTGTGCTGCTGAGATCGCTCGTTCATTGAACCATCAGGAAGATTTTGTAAATTATTTGACGCGGAGTAAACAATGGATTAGTCTTTGGAATCCAGACGCCGCAAGCGACGGATTCAAAGGATTCGTGGCGCCCAAAAAATCTAACGGTGAATGGGTTCCCATCGACCCGAAGCGTCACTGGGAATCGTGGAAAGAATATTTCTATGAAGGAAGTTCATGGACATATTCGTATTTTGTCCCGCACCAATTCGCAACCCTGGTGAAGATATCGGGAGGAAAAGAAATTTTTGCTACGAAGCTCGAGCACGGATTAGCGGACAGTCTCATTGATTTTTCAAACGAGCCGGCGTTTCTTGCCGTTCAATCGTTCCAGTATGCCGGCCGCCCGGACCTTGCCAGTTTCTGGGTCAAAAAACTGGCACGAGAGGGATTCACTCTCATTGGCGTTCCGGGAAATGACGACAGCGGAGCTATGAGTTCGTGGTACGTTTTTACTGCAATGGGATTTTTTCCCAACGCAGGCCAGCCGATATATTATCTGACCGGACCGATGTGGAAAAAAGTTTCCGTTTCGCTGGGGGATGGAAAAACACTTCGGATAGAAGCACCCGATGCTTCCGAGAAGAACATTTATGTGCAATCGTGCGAAGTAAACGGAAAAAGCTGGAATCATTCATGGATCGGCCACAATACTATAATGAACGGAGCAACGATAAGGTTTGAAATGGGACCCGTCCCATCGTCCTGGGGACAAAATGATTCAAGCCTTGTCGATGGAGTTGATTTTCTCGTTCATTCAAAATAAATAACTGGTTTTATCCGAGAGACGGTTTTCATTGGAATGATTAAAAACGACAATGCGTTACTGCCCAGAGAAGCATAGTCTGGAAGGCTCCTAGGCTTACTTATTTTTGCCGGATTTCTGCAACATTTCCGCCCAACTGACCGTATTGTTATTGAGTCAAATTACCGGGACTTCCTTTCACTGACACATTTCCAAGGATTTTTCAATGAAAAAGAAGATATTCATCTCATCATTCGCAGTGGTAGCGTTAACCGTTGCAGGGGTTCTCTTCTTCGGAAATTCCAAGAGCAGCAAAGACACTGAACTTCCGAAAGTAAAAATATCGCGGGGCAACATCATCGATAAAGCTCTCGCCGTCGGCACGATTGAACCGGAGAATGAGATATCCGTAAAGTCAAAAGTCGGTGGCGTGGTAAAGCAGATCTTTGCAGATGCCGGAACATTTGTGAAGGCGGGAGACCCTTTACTCGAAGTGAAGCCCGACCCGGCGCCGCAGGAGCTCGCCGACGCAAAAAGAGGAGTGCAGCTCGCGGAAGTCGAAGTTGAGAATGTGTCGAAGGATCTCGCCCGGGAAGAGGCGATGTTTAAGAAGAAAATGATCTCGAGCAAAGAATATGAAGACGCCCAGCGCAAGTCTAAAGAAGGCGACCTTCACTTAAAAATTGCCAAGGAGAATCTCGCACTCCTCGAGAGCGGGCGAGTCGATATTGACAACACCAAAATTGAGTCTATTGTAAAGGCGCCCATCAGCGGGTATGTACTGAGCAAGGCGGTTCAAGTCGGCGACCCGGTGACTCCGTTGACCACGTACCAGGAAGGAACGGTCTTGATGAAGATGGCGAGCATGGAACGGCTTCTTTTTAAAGGAACCGTGGATGAGATCGATGTCGGCAAATTAAGAGAAGGGATGGCGACCGAGTTGAAGGTGGGAGCGCTCCCAAGCGACACCATTCAGGGAACACTTCGAAAAATTTCACTGAAAGCAGACAAGAAAGAGAACGCGACGGTTTTTGCAATTGAAATTCTCATTCCGAAAACCAGCAACGCAACGTTGCGTGCGGGATACTCGGCGAACGCAAATATCATCATTCAAAAGAAAGAAAATGTTTTGGTGGTTCCGGAACGCGTTGTAACCTTTAGAAATGATTCGGCGATCGTGAAGCTGGCCCTCGCTGCAGGCAAAGAAGAGCAGCGGGTTATTAAAACCGGGCTGAGCGATGCAATTAATATCGAGGTGCTTGATGGATTAAAAGAAGGCGATGAAGTGTTCGAGAAACCGGTCAAGAAAATAGACTAACGATGGATCAGCTTCGTACTATACTATCGGAATTTATCCTCGACCTCCGCATGCAAAAATTGCGCGTGTTCCTGACGGTCTTCGGAATTACGTGGGGGACGGTTGCGATCATCGTGCTCATTGCATTCGGACTCGGATTTAAAAAGCAGTTGAGCACCAATATGCACGGCATCGGCGAGAGCATTTCCATAATGTTTCCCGGCAAAACGACGAAGGCGTATGAAGGATTCGGAACGGGGCGGCAAATTTCATTTCTGGAAGAGGATGCAAAGCTGATCGGATCTCAGGTGTCTGCGGTTCGCGCGATCAGCCCCGAGTACATCAAGTGGCGCGTGCCCGTTCACGTCGGCGAAAATATTCTCAACCCGGCAATTACGGGAGTCTATCCGATCTATGCAGAAATGAGGAACATCATTCCCGAGCCGGGGGGAAGATTCGTGGACGACCTCGACTTGAAGGAGCGCAGGAGAGTTGTCCTGCTCGGGGACAAAGTAAAGGAGTTCTTGTTCGGCGAAACAGAGGCTGTGGGCAGGACGATCTATGTCGGCGACGTCCCGTTTACGGTAATTGGCGTGATGCAGAAGAAGACACAGAATTCGTCATACAATTCCCGCGACCAGGACCGGATTTTTATTCCGGCATCGACATATTCTTCCGTCTTCGGCGAGATCCATCTTCAGAACATCATCTTTCAGCCGAAAGACCCGTCGAAGGCAGAAGAGGTGGACGACCAAGTGCGGGAGGTGCTTGGAAAACGATACAGGTTCGACCCGACAGACCACGACGCCGTTTGGATTTGGGACACGAGCATGTTTGATAAATTTCTTTTCTATTTCTTCCTTGCATTTAACTTGTTTATGGGACTGATCGGGAGTTTTACGCTGGCGGTCGGCGGCATCGGCGTTGCCAACATCATGTATATCGTCGTGCAGGAGAGAATAAAAGAGATCGGCATCAAGCGGGCGGTCGGCGCAAAGCGGTCGAATATTCTCTTTCAGTTTTTTATGGAGACATTTTTTATCATCTCGATCGGCTCCTCGATCGGATTTGCGATAGCATACGGCATCATTCAAGTGTTGCAATTTGTCCCAATCCAGGAGTTTGTCGGAACGCCTGTGCTTTCGCTGGAAGTTACGGCTGCGACAATCATCGTCCTTTCCGTCATTGGCTTTACGGCCGGCGTTATGCCGGCCCGGCGAGCGGCAAATTTGGATGTTGTTGAATGTTTGAGAACGTGATTCGATGTTGTGAAAACTTGCAACTTCATGGATTAAAACGGAACCGAGAACATGTGGCTTGAACTCCTGCGGGAATTTTTTTACGACCTGAATGCCCACCGCACACGTGCAATTCTTACCCTCGTGGCAATAACATGGGGAACGATTGCCGTCGTGCTTCTTCTTTCCTTCGGCGAAGGGTTGACGGACAGACTGACGGCCGGATTGATCAACGCCGGCAACCGCATCATGATCGTATTTCCAGGCGAAACCGGCTTGAGTTTTGAAGGGCTGCCGAAAGGGCGGCGGGTGCGCATGGTCGAAGAGGATGTCGATATGCTTCGGCAGACGATTCCCGCGATTGAAACGGCGAGCCCTCAATACCGGACGAATATGACGCTGACCTACAAGAAACTTTCTATGACGACCGAATGCGAAGGAGTGAACGCGGAGTTTGAAGAAATGCGGCGCATGTATCCGGCGGGAGGAGGGAGATTCCTGAACGCCCTCGATGTTACTAAAGAGCGAAGGGTGATTTTCCTTGGGGCAAAAATCGCAAAAGATATTTTCGGCGATGAAGATCCCGTCGGTAAGCTTCTGCTCGCGGACGGCGTCCCGTTTACAGTGGTCGGCATCATGCAGGAAAAGCTCCAGACTGCGATGAACAACGGCCCGGACGATCGCCGTGCAATTATTCCGTACACGTCGTTTCGAACAATGTACGGGAACCGATATGTGAATTCGATAGTGGTCCGCCCCAGTGATCCGGAAAAACAAAAATTGGTTAAGAGCGAGCTATACCGAGTTTTGGGAAGGAAATACCGGTTCGATCCTGCCGACGAACGCGCTCTCGGTATCTGGGATTTTATTGAAAATGAAGCGATCAACAAGAAAGTCGGGCTCGGCATTTCGATCTTCCTCGGCTCTGTGGGTTTCCTTACGCTGTTGATCGCGGGCGTCGGCGTCGCGAACGTAATGTATGTCGTCGTTAAAGAACGGACGAAAGAAATCGGCATTAAGATGGCGATCGGCGCTAGAAAAAGGTACATCCTTTTTCAGTTTGTGTTCGAAGCTCTTCTTATTTCGTTTCTCGGAGGATTCATCGGCATGATGTTTTCCTGGGGCGTCGTTTCGCTGGTCCGGACAATTCCAGCCGATGACGGGCCGATGCAATTCCTCGGACGGCCGATCCTGTCGTTGAATATTATGCTGCTCACAGCCGGCATCCTTGCACTTATCGGCGTGCTTGCTGGATTTTTCCCCGCACGGAAAGCGGCGAATGTCGACCCCGTGGAATCGCTGCGATACGAATGAGATTCGATATTAACGAATTGCCGCGCTTGCAAGCCTAGTGACATTGCCAATTTCATGGGCCAACAACGAACTGCTGACTTATTCTTATTACGTTAAGATTCCTTCCTTGTTGATTGTTCATTGTTAATTGATATATCCATTCTGCGAGCATCAATTGACGGCGCTCACTGCCGATAAGTAAGGCTTGACTTCTTCCTCCTAATTTTTTATTCTTCTTTTTATATTTCCCTGCCGAAACACGTTTTGCCATATCATTTTTATTTAGCTTTTAAACCTACCGCATAGAGAGGCCGGTAAGGGCGGTTGGCTTTGTTTCTATCGCCTCATCGGACTCAAGATCGGCGGCGATCTGAAAGCATAGAGTTCTCTACAGTTTGATGTTTAAAAGCCTCCAGCGTTGCTGGGGGTCGTGTACGTTGCGTTGCAAGCGCAAACGTTGCGAACTTATTGGCCAATAAATAGGGAGGGTCAACCGTGAAAAAATTTACGATCTGTGCTGCGGAGAGCATTGCAGTTCTGCTTGCACTAGTTTCATATCAATCTTATCCTGGGATCCCCGTGGTGAAGCAAGGCAAGACTCCTCCGCTGATAGAAGCTGTTCGTCAGCGGCGCGCTGCAGCTCTCGCTCAAAAGTTCTACAAGCAGAAACTGTCTCCGCAGCATACCTCATCTACTGAAAAAGCGGATGCGATCTCCGATCGCTTCTTTACCGGGGCCGAGGGGGGCGATAGGCTGGGCTTTTCTGTCGCAAGCGCTGGCGATGTGAACGGTGACGGCTACAGCGATATCATCGTCGGCGCGCCTCAAAACAGCGCAGGAGGGAGCTTTGTCGGCCGAGCGTATATCTATTTTGGGGGACCGAACATGAGCACGACCCCTAATGTTATCTTAACTGGCGGCGCTATTGGTGAGGAACTTGGTACCTCGGTTGCGAGCGCGGGTGATGTAAACGGAGACGGCTTCAGTGATGTGATTGTCGGCGCACCCTACAATGGTGCAGGAGGACCCAATGCCGGCAGAGCGTATATATATTTTGGTGGGCCCAATATGAGCACTACCCCCAATATTGTCTTAACCGGCCAGGCAGCTGCCGGCCGGTTTGGCTCCTCGGTTGCCAGTGCCGGAGACGTAAACGGAGATGGTTACAGTGATGTCATCGTCGGTGCACCTTTTAATAGTGCTGGAGGAATTCTTGCCGGCAGGGCGTATATTTACTTTGGCGGAGCGAAGATGGATAGTACCGCAGACCTTGTTTTGACCGGCACCCTCGCCCAGGCAGAATTCGGAATGTCTGTTGCGAGTGCGGGCGATGTGAATGGAGATGGATACAGCGATGTTATCATCGGAGGACCAAACAACCCCAGCAAGATAGGAGATGTCAAAACCGGAAGCGCATATATTTATTTTGGTGGCGCAAAAATGGATACAATTGCCGATGTGGTCTTGACGGGTGCCGTGGGCGATGACCTTGGGTGGTCTGTCGCGAGTGCAGGCGACGTGAACGGAGACGGCTACGGCGATGTCATCGTTGGCGCCCCGAGGAATTCCGCTGGGTCGGGTTACGGCAAAGGGAAAGCATGTATTTTCTTTGGCGGTTCGAATATGGGCCATACTGCCAGTGTTGTCTTAACCGGCGCAGCGGACGGCGATAACTTCGGTTGTTCTGTTGCAAACGCAGGTGACGTGAACGGAGATGGCTACAGTGATGTGATCGTTGGCGCTATCGGCAGTAGCGCTGGAGGTATAGACGCCGGCAGAGCTTACATTTATTTTGGCGGGACAAAGATGGATACCACTGCCAGTGTTATCTTGACGGGCGGTGCTGCAGGCGACGAATTCGGCCTTTCCGTAGCCAGTGCAGGAGATGCAAACGGAGACGGCTACTGTGATGTGATCGTCGGGGCACCGTACAATAGCGCAGGGGGAAGCTATGCCGGCAGGGCGTATCTCTATTTTAACTCGTTGACCGGCACAGATTTCCCCGATGAATCCTATGCCGGCGCAGCAGCGGGTGATAACTTTGGTTATTCGGTTTCAAGCGCAGGCGATGTGAACGGAGACGGCTACAGCGATGTGATTGTTGGCGCACCCTACAATAGCGCAGGAGGAACTAGTGCCGGCAGGGTGTACATCTACTTTGGGGGACCGAACATGAGCACCACTCCCGATGTTACTTTAACTGGTGAAGCGCCTGGCGATTTGTTTGGTTTTTCTGTTTCCGGTGCCGGAGACGTGAACGGTGACGGCTACAACGACGTGATCGTCGGGGCACCGCTTAACGCGGCGGGAGGAGACTTTGCCGGCAGAGCGTACATTTACTATGGCGGTAAAAATATGGATAGCACTGCAGATGTTGTCTCGACTGGTGTTGCAGGTGAATATTTTGGCTTTAGTGTTTCCGCTGCTGGCGATGTGAACGGAGACGGCTACAGCGATGTGATCGTTGGCGCTCCCGGGAATAGAGCAGCAGGAATTCACGCCGGCAGGTCCTACATTTATTTTGGCGGCCCAAGCATGGACAATACTGCCGATGTGATCCTTACCGGGGCAGCAGCAGGCGACGAGCTTGGCTCCAGTGTTGCAAATGCCGGAGATGTGAACGGTGACGGCTACGGCGATGTGATCGTTGGCGCACCGTACAATAGCGCGGGAGGCAGCAAAGCCGGCAGAGCATATATTTACTTTGGTGGGGCAATCATGGATAGTACAGCCGACGTTATTATGACGGGTTCAGCGGGCGACGAATTCGGCTGTTCTGTCGCGGGAGCGGGCGATGTGAACGGAGATGGTTTCAGCGATGTCATTGTCGGCGCGCCAACGTACAGTGCAAAAGCACCGAGTGCTGGTAGGGCATGTATTTATTTGGGCGGTCCGAGCATGGATAACACTGCCGATGTAATCTTGACCGGCAGCGCAGCATTTGCTCAATTCGGATATTGCGTTGCGAGTGCAGGTGATGTCAATGCGGATGGTTATAGCGATGTGATTGTTGGAGCACCGTATTACAACGCAGGAGGGGACAGTGCAGGTATAGCGTATATTTATTTCGGCGGTGCAAGCATGGATAATATCGCCGATGTTACTTTAACCAGTTCGCAAGCAAACAGTCAACTTGGGTGGTATGTTGCGAGTGCAGGTGATGTGAACGGAGACGGCTACAGCGATGTGATCGTTGGCCTGCCCGGCAAAGGCAATGCAGGATATGCCGGCAATGCTAATTTGTATCTTTCTTCATCGCCCCCAATCATTCCGCGTATCTCATCCGTGGCTGATGTTCCTTCTGACCAGGGAGGAGAAGTACTCGTAAAATGGATCAGGAGCGGCTTCGATGCCAAGACTATCGGCACGATAAGCGACTATGTTCTCCAGCGAAGTTTTCCCGCAGGTACCTCCGGCTTTGCTTGGCAAAATCTTGCAACGCTTCCTGCGACAGAAGATCCTCAATATTCGTATGTCGCATCAACGCCGTCTGATTCGATGGCACACAACAGTGGAACATTTTATTTTCGCGTTGTTGCACAAACATCGAACTCGAACGAGTTCTGGAAGTCTGCTCCCGTCGCCGGACACAGTGTGGATAATCTTCCGCCTGCCATTCCCGCAGGGGGAATAGCTATTCCCGGCGCACAGGGGGAGATCACGGTATCGTGGAATCGTGATCGCAGCGATCCCGATCTTGGTTTGTACAATATTTATCGTTCAACAGTAGCCGGGTTTGCCGTTGCGGATTCAGCGAAACTTACATCCACCCGGGATACCACCTATGCAGACTCGGCAACGGTCAGTGGTCGTCACTATTATTATCGTCTTACTGCTGTGGATATTCACGGCAACGAAAGCGCGCCGAGCCCCCAGTTGTCAACAACGGCAACGGCAGTTGAAGCCGTAACAACTTTGGTTCCTAAAGAATTCACGCTGAGCCAAAATTATCCGAATCCATTCAATCCTACGACAACGATTGACTTTACTTTGCCATCCGATGGAAAGACTCAGTTGGTGGTGTTCGATGTTCTCGGGAGGGAGGTTGCAAAACTTGTTGATGGCAATGCAAAGTCAGGGAGCATCCAGCAGGCGACCTTTGATGCGAGCAAGCTTCCGAGTGGGATCTATTTTGCAAGACTTCAGTTTGAAGGCAAACAGTTGATAATGAAGATGATGTTGTTGAAGTAAGAACGGTTACAATTTGTCCGATTGTCTCCAGCTGGATTGTCAGACGGGGTCCGACACGTATTGTCCCAAGTGACCACGGAAATTTGGAGTCTGCAATCATCTGAACAACCCAGAGGACTCTTAAGAAATTGTCAAACGCGAATGCGCCCGAAAAATGGATGCGTTTCCGGACGGGAGTTTGATTCGTGCGCGCCGGCGATATCTATTAATTCGAACAGCTCTTTTTTGCAGCGAGTGCATTCCATTACATGATTAAGAATTTCAGTTGGTAATCGATCCAACGAGTTCAGGACGATCGCATCTGTATAGAGTGCGAATTCTTCGTCGGTGAGATGTGCGCTACGTTTTCTCATAACCCCTGCCTTTTTTATTGCTGCTCACGCATATTCGCAAGAAGTCTCAAATGACTTTATGTTGAGACGAGTTGTGTAAAAACGATTTTCAGAAGTTTATTGATGGCTGCTGTTTCCCCTTCCCGTGATAGCATCTCTGGCCTGGCTTGTTCTTCGTAATTGCTTTTTCCGAAATTAATGAAACTCCCCCGGGCAAGTATAAAGAATGCTCCTATAAATATTGGTTCAGGTATCCCGTTTCAATTTTAAGTGCCAGCTTCCCCGTTCAATTTTGAAGTGCGCGCTGATTGATGGACCAATTCGGGGTCGGTGTGATGAAGTGCTTCCTGAAGTCCGTCTATCGGAAAAAGGGCGGTAATCGGCCTTTTTAGTGCACCCGCAATTTTTACCGCTTCAGTAATGCTGGGGTCATATCCTTGATTGACAATCCTTTGTAACCGCTGGTAATGAATGTTTGTCACTGCAGAAAGCCAAGTCAGTTTTCTTCCGTCATCCCTTAAAACACTTTTCAGAGCTGTAATTGCATTCTTGCTTTGTTTGTTTTCGTTTTTTTTCATATCATTTGCGGTCAAAAGTAAACGAAGGCAATATAATAATTAATTATACTTATGTCAAGTATCCCTATTATTCTTTATAGTGAACGAAAAAACTGAAATAGCCACCCGGCTGCGGGAAGAAGCTCTGGCACGATTCGGATCGATAAAAGCGTTTGGCGACGCCGTTCAGAAAAACCAACAATATCTAAATGTCTATTTAGCCGGGATCAATTCGCCTGGCCCAAAAGTTCGCCGTCTTCTTGAAAAGGCAGGTCTTGATGTTGCCTATATTATGTCCGGGAGGAGGGGGAAAGAAGTGACGAGTGAGCCGCATGAAACAAATCAAGTCCTCCAGCTGATGAAAGAAAAGGGGATCAGGACTGTCGAAGAACTGCGCGAACGTCTGGAGCGGGAAGAAACGATCAAGCGGCTCCTTGGTTCGGATGTCTATTCCGCGTTTCTTGAAATCGCGGTAGTGAAAGAAAAGCAGACAAAGTACTCCCCAAAGAAGAAAGCACGCGACTGAAGTGCCGGATTTGCCCCGCCGAACAAGCCTCAGGCATGACATCGGCAGAGCCGCTTAAAACTGGGTCGATAGTATTCGCGACAATGATAGAAATCTTGCCATCCTTGCAGTTCAATTCTTTGCCTTCCTCTTGAATCCAGCATACTAGTTCGTTATATTTTTCGCAGTCTTTCTCCACAATGGAGAATACTTTCGGAACTCTCCTCCGAATGCTACGGTATTCCAAATCTCCCGAAATATTATTCATCAACTTCACTTATACTATGGGGGTGGACAATGAAGGCTGGCTTAGTGTTTTTTTTGATGGCTTCACTTTGGACCATGGCAATGATCGCGCAAGAGGAAAATCAGTCGACGATGACCATACTTCCTACGCCGCAACAAACCGTTTTGAAAAATACTCGCTTTAAAGTCGCAGCGGGAACAAAGATTATTCTTGGGACGAATTCAAAACAGGAACAATTCGCCGCACAGCAAATCAATGATGAGTTTGCGAGTAGAAAAGAGGTTCAGCTGAAAGTTGTTTCGGAACACTCGCTCCGCAGGCTCCCGGCGAGCTTCATTTTTATCGGGAGCCCAGCCTCTGAATACGGCCGACAGTTTTTACGGGAGAGAAAAGAAACGCTAAAACCGGAAATGAAAGCTGAGGGCTATTTTCTCGATGTCGACGCAAACAATATTGTCATCATCGCTGAATCGGAGAGGGGAAAGTTTTACGGGGTGATGTCTCTTCTTCAAATGATACGCCGCGAAAAGCGAAGCATCGTAGTGGATGGCGCGACGATCGAAGATTTCCCGTTTGAAAAAGTCCGGGGAATCAGCGACGACATCAGCCGAGGTCAAGTCTCTACGGTAGACAATTTCAAGAAGATCGTACGCTTCCTGGCGCACTATAAGCTGAATACATTCAGCCCGTACATCGAAGACATGTTTGCCTTCAAGAACCATCCTCTCATCGGGAAAGGGCGCGGAGCGTTGACGCCGCAGGAAGTGAAAGAAATTGATGCATATGCAAAAAAATATTATGTCGATATGATCCCATCGTTCGAAACGCTCGGCCACTGGGAAAATATCCTCGCAAAGCCGGAGTATGTCGGGTACGCGGAATTCCCCGGCGCTCAAACGCTGAACGTCTCTGATGAAAAAGCGTATTCCATCCTGGATGAAATGATCGGAGAGCTGTGCGGATCGTTCAGCTCCTCGTATTTCAATATGGGAGCGGATGAGTCGTGGGACGTCGGTTTGGGAGCGAACAAGGAACGGGTTTCAAAAAACGGGCTTGCCGCTGTTCACGCCGAACACTATAATCGCGTTGCCGATATTGTTAAGAAACACGGTAAGAAACCGATGATGTACGGCGATATCATCCTTAGTCAGCCGGAAATCCTCGGCAAAATTCCTAAAGACATAACCATTATCGATTGGCATTATGATGCGTCGTTTTCCTACGGCAGCACCGAAATATTCAAGAAGGCGGGATTTCCCTTTATCGCTTCGCCGGCGGTCCGGACTTTCATCGGCCCGTTCCCAGATTTCTTGAACACGATCGTGAATATTCAGAATTTCAACCGGGACGGTTTCAAGAACGGTTCAATCGGACTCTTGACATCGAATTGGAATGACTATGGCGGCGAGGAACTGCGCGAGTTGAATTATTACGGCTACGCATGGACAGCCGAATGTGCATGGCAGCCGATGCGCGCGGATATTGTTTCGTTCAATAAGGCGTTCTTCAGAGCATTCTTTGGAACATCCGATGACGATGAGCTTCAATCGGTCTACGCGATTCTTTCCAGTCCGGCCAACAATTATAGCTGGCACGAACTGTGGCGTCATCCGATGCTCCCTTTTCGGGAACAATCGCACGATGACGGATACGTGCCGATGCCATTGCGATTGCAGAGCATCACGTCGACAATGCCGCTAGTTCTTTCCTTGCTTGCAGACGGGAGAAAAGACATAACGGAGAACAGCGAACATTTGCGCTATTTGGAGTTTATCGCCCGTTTGAATCTATGGTTCGCAAAAAAGGTTGAAGTTCAAGAAAACGTCAAACGATTAAGCGCTTCGGGAGCCGGCGCAGCAAATAAAGATTCCGTGGCGACTGCAATCATTGACATGTGTACCGATGTTATGAAGGATTTGTCATCCCTGAAAAGTGAATTTGAACGGCTGTGGCTGGCGACGAACAAATCAGCGGGACTTGAGTTACTGTTGATGCGCTACGACCGTCAGGCGGCATACTGGCAGGAAAAGATAGACGAAGTAAAGCGCGGGGAGTTCTTGGTAAACCCGGAAATTGAGAGCGTATGGATCTATCATCCGAAAGCAAACCCGGGGAAGAAAGATTCGGTGCAAGTACAAAAAGCGTATTTCAGGAGAACTTTTAACGCCCCAAAGAACTTACGTTCGGCAACGCTTCAACTAATCGGGGACACACATGCAAAAGTGTCGGTGAACGGGAAGAATGTCGGGGAAGTGTTTGTTCGTTCTTCCAATTCGCTCAGCATAGAGCAGCAGCGGATCAAAATGTTTTCCGTACTTCCATTGCTCACCGATTCGACGAATGTTATCGCCGTCGAAGCGGAAACGTTTTCTCCGTCGTGCTCTGCGGGAGTCAATGTGTATTGTGAGTTGGAATGCGCTGACGGTTCGGTTCAAAAAATTATTTCGGATGGTTCGTGGAAAGTGTCCGACAGCACAACAGGAACTTGGACCGCAGCTTTCTTCAACGATTCTTCCTGGCTGCATGCAGTTGCGAAACCTTATCCGTCCGTCATCGTTCGGCCGAACTTTGCGACCGGAAGAAGCTCGTGGATGGAACGATAAAGGAATTTTTTGAGGTTCGCTATATGTTTATAATTTTGTGAATTATATACTTTGAAAGGAGGCTGCGTGCACAAAAGGATACTTGTGTTGACGGCGTTTTTAGTCTTTTATGCCGGCCGCATGATTGCGCAAATTGAGCCGGCGGTCGGCATTCGGAAGAATACTCCGACGGTTCATGCGCTGAAGAATCTCATCATTATTGCCGCTCCCGGGAAGAAGATCGAGCACGGGACAATCGTGGTTCGGGACGGCGTCATAGAATCTGCGGGCGCAAACATTACGATTCCCGCCGACGCCAGGGTGTGGGATTGCTCCGGCTTAACGGCCTACGCCGGGCTGATCGATCTCTATACCGACATCGGCCAGCCTAAGCCCCCGGTGCCGGGACAGCCTTCTTCGGCTGCGCCGACCGCTCAACCCCTGCGCGGTTCTGCTCACTGGAATTCGCAGGTTCATCCCGAGACTTCAGGAGCAGAACAATTCCTTCCGGACAAAGACACCGCCGAAAAATTTCGGGCACTCGGTTTCACGACTGTTCTTTCGGCGCCGTCGAACGGAATTTTTCATGGCTCGAGCGCTCTTGTGGCCATTGGTGATGGAAGTGCCAATACATCGATAGTGAGGGACAATGTCACACAAAACATTTCCTTTTCGCGCGACTCGTTCGGGGATTCTTATCCCAATTCGCTCATGGGTGCAATTGCACTGATTCGCCAGACATTCATTGACGCTCACTGGTACGCCGATGCGTTGAAGATTTTTGTCCAAAATCCTGCGCAGGATCGTCCCGAAGAGAATAAATCCCTTTCGGCACTCGAAGCTTCTGCGTCAGGAAAACAGCCGGTTATTTTCGAAACGGCCGACGAACAGAACATTCTGCGCGCGGCAAAGATCGCAAAAGAATTTTCTCTTTCATTCTGGATTCGGGGAAACGGATACGAATACCGCCGGCTCGACGCGGTAAAAGAAACGAACGCGCCGATCATTCTCCCCGTCAATTTCCCCGATGCACCGAACGTCAACACGACCGGGGACGCGCTCGATGTCGGCTTTGATGAATTGCGCCATTGGGATTTCGCGCCCGAGAATCCCGCGCGGCTCAAACGGGCAGGAGTGACGTTTGCTTTAACGACCTCTACCCTGAAAGACGTGTCAAAATTCAGAATGCTTGTTCGAACTGCGATTGACCGGGGATTGAACGCCGACGATGCGCTTGCATCGTTGACGACGATTCCGGCGAAAATGCTTGGAATGGAGAAACAGTTCGGCACGATCGAATCGGGTAAAGCGGCAAATTTCGTTCTCGCCGACGGCGAGTTGTTCGGGGAGAAAACAAAAATTAGAGAGACATGGGTGGATGGAATTAGATACGAAGTGAAAGCACCGGCGCAAGCCGAAGCACGGGGAACATGGTCGTACTCGCTGAACATCTCTATTGCAAAGAAAGATACCGGCTCGCTCATAATTGCCGGCGAACCTGAAGCCCTTTCGGGATTTGTATCTCGCGGTGTGGTTAAAGTCAAATCGACATCCGCGGCGATTGCCGGAAAAAATATTACGCTCGTGTTTGAAGGCGATTCACTCGGTTATGCCGGAGTGGTTCGGCTCGCCGGTGTAGCTCAAGACTCGACGATCACCGGAACAGGAGCAATGCCGGATGGTTCCGACATCAGATGGTCTGCACAGTTTATAAAGCCGTTTGTTGAACCCCCCGATACGACAAAGAAACCTGAAGCAGTGCACGCGTCGTTCGAAGTTGTTTATCCGGACGGGGCGTTCGGAAGAAAAACTCTACCGGAACAGCCGGAAAATATTTTGGTCAAAGGGGGATATGTTTGGACGAGCGGTCCGCAGGGAAATCTCGAGAACACCGACATCCTCTACACAAAAGGGAAAGTTGCAAAGATTGGAAAGAACATTGCCCCTCCGAACGGGGCCGTGGTTATTGATGCAACCGGAAAACACGTCACCGCCGGGTTAATCGACTGCCATTCCCACACAGCAATCTCGGATGGAGTAAACGAAGCGGGGAGGGCTATTTCAGCCGAAGTACGCATCGGCGATGTCGTGGATGCAAACGATGTGGCGATTTACCGGGAACTCGCCGGAGGACTAACGGTTGCTCATCTGCTCCATGGTTCTGCAAATCCGATCGGAGGCCAGAATCAAGTGGTGAAGCTTCGTTGGGGAATGCTGCCCGACGACATGAAATTTGAGGGAGCTCCTAAAAGCATCAAATTCGCTCTTGGCGAAAATGTAAAGCAATCGAACTGGGGGGACCGGTATACAACCCGGTATCCGCAGACGAGGATGGGGGTCGAGCAGATCATCCGCGATGAGTTTAGCGCGGCTCGAGATTATGAAAGGAAAATGGAAGCGGCGAAGAACGAACCGAACAAAATCCCGCCGCGGAGGGATTTGGAACTGGACGCAATCGTTGAAATTCTGAACGGAACGCGGCTCGTTCATTCCCACTCGTACCGCCAGGATGAAATTCTCATGTTGATTCGTGTCGCGGATGATTTCGGTTTCAAGGTCGCAACATTCCAGCATGGGCTGGAAGGATACAAGATCGCCGAAGCGATTGCGAAACACGGCGCGGGTGTCTCGACCTTCAGCGATTGGTGGGCGTACAAATATGAAGTGATCGACGCAATTCCATACAACGGCGCTCTCATGCACGATGTCGGCGTGGTCGTGTCGTACAATTCCGACAGCGACGAACTCGCACGACGCTTGAACACCGAGGCAGCGAAGGCCGTAAAATACGGAGGCCTGAGCGAGGAAGAAGCGCTGAAGTTTGTGACGATCAACCCCGCCAAGCAATTGCGCATTGACAACCGCGTCGGCTCGATTGAGGTAGGGAAGGACGCCGACTTTGTCATCTGGAGCGGCTCTCCGCTGTCAACCTACTCCGTGTGCGAGCAAACGTGGATTGACGGAAGAAGGTACTTTGACCGGGACGAATACCGTGCGATGAACGCGGAGATTCTGAAAGAGCGCGCCGTGCTGATCCAAAAAATTCTCACGACGAAAAAGTCCGCTTCCGGAAGCGGAATGCCTGCGATGCCGACAAAGAAATCTTCGTACTCATGCCACATCGAAGACGGAGGTGTTCAATGAAGAAGACAGAATACAGAAGACAGGAGACAGAAGACAGAAGAGAGGAGACAGAATACAGAAGACAGATTACGGAAGTTAGAATGAAGAGGTACTTGTTAATAGCTCTTTATTGTTCATTGTTGATTGTTCATTGCTCATTGTTTGCTTCCGACCCCGTCCCTTCAAAAAGACAAGACCATCCTATTGCATTGACCGGTGCGACGATCCATCCGGTGACCGGTCCCGAGATTTCGAACGGAACGATTCTTTTTGAAAACGGAAAGTTCACCGGCATCGGAACAGACGTCTTGCTTCCTGCAAATGTGGAGAAAATCGACGTTGCCGGAAAGCATATCTATCCGGGACTTATCAACGCGAATTCAACGGTTGGATTGACAGAGATTGAAGCTGTTCGCGCCACGAACGATTACGCCGAAACAGGCCAGATCAATCCGAACGTGAGGAGCGAGATTGCAGTCAACCCGGAAAGCGAATTAATTCCGACGTTGCGCGCAAACGGCGTGCTCATTGCCAATGTGATGCCTCAGGGGGGACTGATCGCGGGACGTTCGGCGGCAATTATGATGGATGGATGGACGCAAGAAGATGTTGTGCTTAAAGCGCCTGTCGGATTGGTGATCTTATGGCCGCAGATGGCGATATCGCATGCGCCGTGGGTGCGCCAGACAGAAGAAGAGCAGAAGAAAAACCGGGACAAACAGCTGAAGGAACTCAACGACGCGTTCGCCGATGCCCGCGCGTACATGATCGCGAAGAAATCGGAGGCGGCGAAAGGAATTCCGTACCACGCGACCGATCTCAGATGGGAAGCGATGATTCCAGTCCTGGAAAAGAAAATTCCGGTTTTCGTCAACGCCAACGAAATACGCCAGATTGAGGCAGCAGTTCAGTGGTCCAGGGACGAAAATGTCAAGCTTGTCATTGTCAGCGGAAGAGATTCGTGGCGGGCAGCCGATCTTCTGAAGGCAAACAATGTTTCCGTTATTGTCGGCCCGACCCTTGACGAGCCGAGGCGCCAATGGGAACCGTACGACGATGCGTTTACCGTCCCGTCGAAGTTACATGCGGCGGGCGTTCAGTTTGCGATCTCCGGTGAAGGAGAGGCGTTCGGAGAACGGAATACTCCTTACCATGCGGCGATGGCAGCCGCATACGGCCTGCCGAGAGATGAAGCGCTGAAGGCGGTGACGATTTACCCGGCAAGAATTCTCGGCATCGACGCTCAAGCCGGTTCCTTGGAAATCGGCAAAGACGCCTCGCTCATCGTTACGAACGGCGATCCGCTCGAAATTGAAACTAACGTCCAAATGGAATTCATCCAGGGTAAAAAGATCGACCTGCGGAGCCGGCACACGATTCTCTACGACAAGTACCGTGAGAAATACAAACAGCTGGGAATTTTGAAATAGATTTTCAACTTGGTCAAACGGTCGCATGGAAGGCAGCATTGTTCGGGTCGTCAAATTAGATCTCAACCAGCGGCGGAAGAGGTGGCTCCTGATCAACGACACGTATCCGGGAATCATGATAGCCGTCGCCGGAGTTGGCATATTGGACAGCGGTCAATTCACGATCATTGCCTTCGCCAATATCATTGCGGGCGCCGCGTTAATACGATTCGGCGTGAAGGAATGGCGGTCGTCTCCCGGAAAAGAGACGCGTGGGATTCATTGGTTCGACGTCATCGGCGGTGTTGTGACAATACTCGATGCGCTAACCATCTACAAACCGTGGAAAGGGTTTCAACCGGCGTGGCTGTATTTTGGCGTTGGGTTGGCGGCGATCGCAAAAGGCGTCTTCGGAATAAAAATTCCCAGCTTCCGGCGATTGGTTATTTTCACTGATGGATTCAAGATCCGCACTTCCCCATTTTCCGCCTTCAAGAGCAAGTGGAGCGATACGCAGTCTCTCGCATTCGAAGGGGCCAAAATTCATTTGACGGAGAAAAAAAATAAAAAGCGGTCGTATACGCTACGTGGCACCGAGAACGCATCGGAAGCGATCGACGCACTGATGGAAGCAGCCCGTGCCAACGGGGTGCATGTTGTGGAGGGGGGCAATTAAATCTATAGTTAGAATACAACCGGTCGGTACCGGATGCCTTCAGATTTCCTGCACAAGGAGTAATCGATAATGAAAATCAAAGCGATAGTTTTCGGAGCCACCGGAATGGTCGGGGAGGGAGTTCTTCACGAATGTCTCAACCACGCAAACGTAGAATCGGTCTTAGTCATAGGCAGAAAACCGTGTAATGTGAACCATCCTAAACTGAAAGAGATTGTCCACTCTGATTTTTTCAACTATTCTGCAATAGAAGAACAACTCAGAGGTTATGATGCTTGTTATTTCTGTCTCGGAGTTTCTTCTGTGGGAAAGAACGAAAAAGTTTATACGCGGATCACATATGACCTTACGATGAGCGCTGCGAGGACATTGTCACGGCTCAACACCGGCATGACGTTCTGCTATGTGTCGGGGGCAGGGACCGACAGCACTGAAAAAGGACGCGTAATGTGGGCACGGGTGAAAGGGAAAACGGAGAACGATTTGACAAAGCTCCCATTCAAAGTGGCTTACGCGTTCAGGCCTGGATTTATCAAACCGACCAAAGGCTTGAAAAACGCTTTTAAATTATCCACAGCAATTGGATTGATCTACCCGGTTTTGAAAACACTCTTCCCAAAATATGTCTGCACTCTTCACGATCTGGGCCTTGCGATGATCCAGGTAACATTGATAGGATATCCTCAAAGAACTATTGAGAATAAGGATATTGCTCAACTTGCTAAAACTGACTCGCCGAAGTAAGGAAGGGAGCAGAATGACGATTTACATTGCATTATTGCGCGGAATAAATGTGAGCGGGCAGAAGATCATAAAAATGGAAGACTTGAAAAAGGCTTTCGAATCTTTGCGCTATAAACATGTAACGACGTACGTCCAGAGCGGAAATGTTGTTTTCGGATCATCGGCGTCAAATACTGCGGTTCTGCGGAAACAAATTGAAAAGAAGCTGCTAAAAGCCTTCGAATTTGAAGTTCCCACTATTGTGAAAACACTGAAGGAAATTGAAGAAACAATAATGCGGAATCCCTTTAAGAAAGTAAAAGAGGAAGAAGGTGAAAAATTGCATGTCACTTTTTTGGCGGGAAGTCCGGCCAAAGCCGCGGCGGAGAATTTGGCGGCAGTAAAAAATGACTCTGATGAGATTCGTTTATCAGGGACTGAAGTGTATATTTTGTGCCGGAATGGGTACGGCAAGACTCTCTTCTCAAACTCCTTCATCGAAAAGAGACTCGGAGTTTCCGCTACAACAAGGAATTGGGCAACGGTAGGCAAACTTCTCAGCCTCGGCACTGCCGCCGCCGAAATATAGTACTGTTTCAATGAATTATTCCTGTTTTTTTTTCCGCCAAAACGCCAGGCACACCGAGAAGTTATGGGTTAAAGGAGAATAATACTCTTGGCGCTCTCCGCGTCTTGGCGGTAAACAAAGATTATTTTGAGACCCGCACCTGTTCTCTCTTTTCTTGCTATTGAATCCAAAAATCATCCAACCTTAAAAATTATTATATGAACCGAAGACATTTTATACAGCTTTCAGGGTCAGCGCTGACGGGCTTACTATTTGTGAAAAGAATGCACGCAGCTGGCATATCGATCGATTTGGTGTACCTCCCGGAAAAGCTATTCGTGCGACTTGATGATGGTTTGCATGAACTAGCTCCTGCGGGGAAAGAAACCTGGTCGTACGGTAATGTTGATGTTCACCTCACGCATTCCGATGATACGTTGTCGGCAAAATTACTTTCCCCCAAAGATTCAGTTCACGAGGTGGTATTGCAATGGGCATATCCGGTAAACAACGATGCAACCGTTTTAGGAGACCATTGGGAAAGAACGTACGGAGATGTGTCTTTTCGGTCAGCGTCTTTCGAAAGAAAAATGCCCTGGTATTTTATCCAACACGACGGAAAGATGACAACATGTTTTGGAGTGAAGACAGGATGCCGTGCCATATGCAATTGGCAATTAGGTAATGGCCAATTGCAGCTAACCATGGACACACGCAGTGCCGGCATAGGCGTGCAATTGGGCGACCGAGTTCTGGATTGTGCAGAGATTATTGCAACAAAAACAACGGAGGATGAGAATACTTTTGCGACGGCCCGCCGGTTTTGCGGCATGATGTGCGACAAGCCGCTTCTTCCCAAACTTCCCGTCTATGGCATTAATGATTGGTATTTTGCCTACGGCAACAATTCATCCGATCTCATTCTACAGCACACATCGCTGCTGGCGAATCTGGCAACGGATGCCGGGAACCTCCCTTTCTCCGTCATCGATGCCGGGTGGGCTTCCTATTCCCCGTTGCTTCCCGGCGATTGCTGCTGGCAGGATGATTTTTTACGGCCGAATGATAAGTTTAAAGACATGCAGAAGCTGGCGAACGATATTAAGAAACTCGGAATGCGTCCGGGGCTGTGGACAAGGCCATTGTGTGCGGCGCATGATGCCCCGCGGCAGTTGCTGCTGCCAACGATTCCCGGCAGAGATGATCCCAAAAACCCGGTGCTCGATCCGTCTATCGAGGAGAACATAGCGCATGTGAATCGCATCATCTCTACATACAAACAGTGGGGTTTCGAAATGGTGAAGCATGATTTCACCACGTTCGATATCACAGGAAGATGGGGATTTGAGATGAAAGACGGCTTTACCGCTGCCGGATGGCGTTTTCATGACAACACAAAGACAACAGCGGAAGTTATTTTGCATTTGTATCAATCAATACGCGAAGCGGCGGGAGAAATGTATCTCATCGGCTGCAACACGGTAAGCCATTTATCGGCGGGTATTTTCGAACTCAACCGCATTGGTGATGATACCAGCGGAAAGGAATGGGATCGCACGCGCAAAATGGGGGTGAACACACTCGGTTTTCGCATGATACAACACAATCATTTTTATGCCGCAGACGGCGATTGTGTCGGCTTAACCAAAAATGTGCCGTGGGCTAAAAATAAACAATGGATGCAACTGCTGGCAGAGAGCAGCGCTCCGTTGTTTATTTCCGCCCAGCCGGATGCGCTCGGCGAAGAGCAACGGCAGTTCATCAAGTATTGTTTTTCCGCGGCGGCAAAACCGATGCCCGCGGCTGAACCGCTCGACTGGTTGACGAATCAATGGCCACAACAATGGAGACTTAACGGAAGCATGCGAGCGTTCGACTGGAGTTGATTGCTGACGAGCCGGATCGGGTCAGCAGGAAGCAGTCGCTGTGAATCATTTTCCGGATGTTTGCGTCTGAACCTCCAGCCGGCCGGCGAGGGTTTTTCTTGCCCAATCTCTACCTATCTTTTATCCCCCTTGATTTTTGTTTCTTTTTCTCCTACACTCACATGAGGGAGTTGGTCTTGTGGGCAAGTCTATTATCCACGATCACCGGCTGGGCGACAGAAATGCACACTTCGCGAAATCCATCGCATTGGGGTTTGGTGTACGATCCCGCGCTTCACAACTATCAATATCGACCATCTAAGTCGCAACAAAACTATCTTCGTACCGTAGCCGCACGCTTGTCCACCCAACAACCGCTTGATATGCGGAGAACGCCGCGCGTTCATCCCTTTTTGTTTTTTATTCCGCGGTAAAGACGTTCGCAGAGAGAGGAGTACTTTATGAAAAAGGAAATATTTCCAGCTCTCGTCATTGCTGTCTCCGTAACTATTGTATCAAGCTGTCGAACAAGCACCACCGGACCGTCGGATGGTCCACCGCCTGCGGGCAGCCTTGGAACGATGGAAAAAGCTATTGCCGCATCGGACAATTCATTTGGCTTCAAGCTCTTTGCACAGATCAACAAAAGCGAACAAAACAAGAATGTGTTCATTTCTCCTTTTAGCGTTTCAACGGCATTCGGCATGCTGCTCAATGGCGCGAACGGTCCGACGCTCGATTCATTGAAGCAGTCCCTCGGCGATGCGGGAATGTCATTGAACGATATCAACAACGCGTACAAGAACAGCTCTGCTTTCTTAACAGCACTTGATGCGAATGTTAGCTTCCAAAATGCAAATTCGATTTGGTATAGAAACGGATTCCTGGTGCTGCCTGAATTCTTGAGTGTCAATAAGAACTATTTCGATGCGGATGTTGCCGCTCTCGATTTTACTCAACCAAGTGCGGTGCAAACCATCAACAATTGGGTGGACACAAAAACAAACGGCAAAATTCCGTCAATTATTTCCGGTAGTATTCCGGGCAATGTCAGAATGTATCTCATCAATGCCATCTATTTTAAAGGAGCGTGGAAGTACGCGTTCAACGCATCGGCCACCAAGGATGCGTCGTTCACATGCGCAGACGGAAGCCTTGCGACGTGCAAGTTAATGAGCCAGGAAAAAACCTTTGCGTATTATGGCGACAATACTCTGCAGGCGATTGATATGCCGTACGGCGATGGGTCGTTCAGCATGACGGTCGTATTACCAGCCGCTGGAACTTCCGTTGACCAGTTTGCATCGGCATTAACACAGCAGCAATGGGACGCAATTATTAGCAAACTAGATTCATCAGCGGTTGAGTTATACATGCCGAGGTTCACGATGGATTTTTCCAAATTATTGAAGAATGATTTGACGGCGCTCGGCATGGGGATCGCATTCGATCCTGATAGAGCGGACCTTAGCCGTATCAGTCAACTGGCCGGGCTCTTTGTTACCGATGTAATACACAAAACGTATGTAGCTGTTAATGAAGAAGGGACGGAGGCTGCGGCGGTGACATCGATCGTCGTCGCTGTAAAAGTTAATGTTCCAAATCCGGTGATGCGCATTGATCATCCGTTTATTTTTGCAATTCGTGAACATCAATCGGGAACAATTCTGTTTATAGGCAAGGTAACAACTCCTGCCGGGCCGTAGGTCAAGATTGCGGCACCCGGCACAATGATGATCCATGCGCTCATAATATTTCTTATTTGACAGTTCAACAAGGGAAGGAAAAAAATGAAAAGAAAATTATTGCATCTTTTTGTGATGAGCTTGGCAATCGTGAGCATTTCACATGCTCAGTATTCTCAATTCATAAGAAATAGTGCGGCACCGGACCGGGCGAAAACTCGGGAGTTGGCTGTTCAGTATATTGCTCATGCTAACGAAGCATGCTCTGACACCGTTTTCATACCAAACTCTGGCCCCGGCATTATTGAAGCAACAATTAATGGTGATACGACGAATAGCGGAAGCAGAACGGATTCGATAAGAGTCTATGTGCTTCAGGAAAATCAGTTGTATATTCAAAATGCAGCCATTGTCGTTAACGACCCGACAGGAATACTAACTATTATTGGCCACCCGGATCCGAATGCGCCCGGACCGGGAACGAAGCCAGTGATCGTGCTAAAAGGAGTTAATGGCGTTGATCCAGGGACGAACACAGTTGTCGGGAGTCTGAAACTGGATAACCTTTATATACAAAATCAATTTACGAATGACGGCAATATTAATGACAACCTTTGGGCTTGCTCAACCGCCCTTGGCTTGCCCCAATCAGTGAGTGCAAATGACTGCTTGTTTGAGTTTTGCAGCCTTGCTACCTTCTCCTGCGACGGCTACACGAACGGAGCCAAATTTAGATTCACGAACTGCTATTTTCGGAACATGTTTAACCCGAATCAATGGTGGGGTGGAAGAGTATTTTATTGTAGGCAAGCAATCGATACGGTGTGGGTTGAAAACTGTACCGTAACGGACGGGGGAATGATCTTCTTGCAATCCAATGCTCTCTGTAAATTTGCGTATTACAACCACAACACGATCATCAACAGCAATCAGAGCTGGCAGGTAGGAGCCTATTATTTTGAAGGATACTGGGTCAACAATCTTTTCATCAACCAGAATTGGGTCGGTGAAGATTATCCTAATGAAATAACGCCGGGCGGAGTGGATCCTGACCCCGGAATGCTGGAGGGAACTATCAGTCTTGACACGATAACTGTTCAAGGCGGGTTCTCAAAGCGCGCAAGAATCAAAATACAACCCTATTTTTTGAATGCTGATTCATCGATCAACGAAGCATTATGCGGTCTCAATAATATTAAGGCCCTCGTTGCCAACAACGTGCTGTGGACGGACACCGTATCGCTTGAACCGTACTATAAGAATAAGAAGGTGGGGCTTTACGGTCCTTACGGCACCGCATTTATCGACACTTGCCCTTCATCCTGGATCGGGTGGACAACTCCGTCAAATCCTCCGTACCCGGTCGTCAATATCCCCAATATCTGGATGAACTCACGCACAGCAGCACTATTCTCTGGCGTCTACAACAAAATAATGCAAAGAGACAATCATGTTAATGTGCAGGTTCAGACTGTTACTCCGGCTATAGCCGATGCAGCAACAGCGGACCAGATGGCACGGTGGAATGCCGAGCAGTGGGCCGTCCCGGGTTTCACGTCTTCAACAAATAACATCCTTCATAGCAAATACATCTTTGGCGATTACGACCCGACTACCATTCCGGGATATAAAACAGAAGACGGGAATGGAATCACAAAATTCACCGACCTGAATGAAAATTTTGCTCAGTCCGGAACACCGATCTTGTCTACAATTGATAATTTACCAATAGGTGCTTTAATCTGGGATGATGCCAGACTTGCCGCCTATAATTCTGCGAATGAATTTCAATCAGTGTTGCATTTTTACCCTATCTATGAATATCCAGATACTATTAACGCTGTAAAATCTTCACCG
>Ga0265323_10000108_pt1 | contig 48561 bp, 75 predicted proteins | sample 41225metaG_FD_193580 | JGI IMG/M metagenome (GOLD analysis project Ga0265323, IMG submission 193580) | Rhizosphere microbial communities from Carex aquatilis grown in University of Washington, Seatle, WA, United States - 4-12-25 metaG | ecosystem: Host-associated > Plants > Roots > Rhizosphere...
GACAATAAGCTTTACGTTTGGCAAGAGGCTTACGGCCACGGCGTCGAGATCACTGAGCTGCCTGCGTTCGTGCGTAGTGTGCCTGGTACAGACAAGTGGAAGATACGCGCTGACAGTGAGCGCCCCGATACAATCAGCTATCTGCGCAATGAAGGCTTTGATATACAGGGAGCAGAAAAAGGCAAAGGTTCAGTCGAGGATGGAATCCAGTTCATCCGTTCCTTTGAAGCGATTGTTATACACCCTCGATGCCGTGGGGCGCTTGACGATTACCGGAACTATCGCTGGAAGCAGGATAAAAGCACAAACGAAGTTTTGCCGATTCCATTAGACAAGAGCAATCATGCATGCGATGACGGAAGGTATGCACTTGAGCCATACATAAAGAACAAAGTGAGCGCTTGGGATGTCATCTAAAAAGAAAAACGCAGCCGCCGAACACAAGCCCGTCGAGAACGACTTTGAGGGCTGGGGTTACGAGACGGCCATGAATCTCAACACCAACAGTCCTATGGCTGGAGTGTTTGATGGCCCTGGCATGAGCGCTTACGGCGGAACTGCAGCATTGAGCCAGCCCTGGGAATTGGCCTACAACAATAGCTATTACTTCGTCAGCCTGAACAGGGTGATGTGTACCTACGCGTACACCATGCACGGAGTCATCAGAACGCTGGTTGACCAGCCCGTGTACGATGCGTTCCGTGGTGGTATTGAGATAAAGAGTGATGAGCTTTCTGAGGACGATGTGCAGAGCCTTGTCAAGGCAATGAAGGAGCTTAAGGTCATTCGCGCAGTCACTGACGCCCTGCGTTGGGACAGGCTCTACGGTGGCGCAGGCATCATCATCAACACCAATCAGAATTACGGCACAGCCTTGCGCACCAGCAGCATCAAGCAAGACAGCATGCTCGAGTTCATTCCTGCCGACAGGTGGGAACTTGTGGGTCAAACCCTTGATGACAGCGGCCTGCCCGGCTGGATGGCCAAGATGCCGCGCTTTGACTACTACGGCCGGAAGCTTGACCCAAGCAGAGTCATCCGTGTTGTGGGTGAAGAAGCGCCCAGCTTAGCACGCCGCCGTCTGCAAGGGTGGGGGATGAGCGTTATCGAATGCGTGCTGCGCGAAATCAACAGCTACCTCAAGAACCAGAACGTGCTCTTTGAGCTGTTAGACGAAGCCAAGATTGACGTCTACAAGCTCCAGGACTTCAATAGCAAAGTACTCAGTAAGCTGGCACAGGGCAAAGTGGTCAAGCGTATAACTATGATGAATATGCTCAAGAACTTTGCCAACGCCATCGTACTGGACGCCGAAGATGACTACGAACAGAAACAGCTGTCTTTGGAGGGGGTGGCAACTACTCTGGTACAGATACGAATCGGCATAGCCGCTGCAGTTAGGATGCCCCTCACCAAGTTGTTCGGTCTCTCAGCGTCTGGTTTTAGCTCGGGAGAGGAAGACACCGAGAATTACAACACGATCGTCGAGCACGAGAGAGAACGCGCTCGCGAAGTGTTGGACGTCGTGCTTCCAATCGTATGCAGACGTCAGTTTGGCTTTGAGCCTCAACTGGAATACACGTTCAAGCCCTTGCGTGTACTGAGCGCCATCGACGAGCAGAACGTAAGGTCGAGTAAGTTGGCAAACCATACAACCCTCTTCTCCATCGGGTACTATACGGACCAGGAGTTCGACAGAGCTCTGCACGAGGATAGAATTGTCGGTCAAAGAACCGAGGTGGGTAAGGGGCTGCGAGCAATCGAACCGCCCATGGCTCCCAACTCGACGTGGCAGAACCCTCAGCAGCCAGTTACTCCGAAGAAAGTGAAAGAGGATTCGTAATGCTTAAAGTCCTTCAGCCTATCCGAGACAAAGACGAGTACAGCGACCCTATGGCACAACGAGTGGCACAGGCGCTGTACGAAGCCATCTTTCGTCCTGTGCTGGATATCCTGGGCGTCAAGGTCGACAAGCGCATCAACAGCTATCAAGACCTCAAGAACGCTGTGCGTGCAGGTCGCGTTTACTGGGTTGACGGCTACTTCTACGGTGAATTCAATGCAGCTGTGGGCAAAGCCCTGCGCGACATTGGCGCTGACTTTGCGCGCAGCAAGGAAGCATACAAGTTGCCCATGGAGCAGCTGCCCAGCGACCTGCGCACGGACATAGTAATCGGCAAGGGCATGAACAGAGGCAAGACCGAGGCCATTCTCAAGGCGCTCAAGCAAGCCAGTGAGATGAAGCTCATCATTGGCAGTGGAGATGCTCCAGTGAGCGTCATGGCCGAGCTTGACGATGACAGCATCCAAACCATGAAAGTGTTGCCCCAGCACCTGCAGCTGCCTTACACCCTCACAGACAAGCAGAAGCAGGTCATGACCAAGGAATATAGCGAGAACCTGGCCCTTGGGGTTAAAAACTGGCAAGACGAGGCCATTCTGCGGCTGCGAGAAAAAACCGAAGCCAATGCACTCCTGGGCTATCGTGCTGACCGTTTGGCGGGTATAGTGGTGAACGAGTTCGACGTTACCAAGAAGAAGGCGCGCTTTTTAGCCCGCCAGGAGACAAGCCTCTTCGTCAGCAAGTACCGTGAATTGCGCTACACCAACGCCGGAATCAAGGAGTACATCTGGAGCACCAGCAAGGATGGCCACCGCGTGCGTGCAGACCACCGGGCCCTGGACGGGCAGAAGTTCACCTGGGACAGCCCCCCCGTTGTTGACCAAGCCACCGGCAAAAGGGGCCACCCAGGCCAAGACTTCAACTGTCGGTGCCTGGCCCTGCCGGTTGTAAGAATAGGAGCGACTACATGATTATAACCCTTTGCAAGACTAATCCCGTAGTGCAGTTGGTGCCCAGCCATAGGAATAATGAGAAGGACTGGCCCAGCAGCTATATGTGCAACTTCCTTGAGGCAGGCACCGTGAGCTATGAGGACGTCAATCAAGGCGTGGCCCTGCTCAAGAAAGAGTCAATGGACGGCTGGATTCAGACCTTCGTGGACAAGCCCGTCATCATTGACCATCAAGACGTTGACCCCATCACCTTCAAGAGTGCGGCTGTTGGCTACATCAAACGCGTGTGGTTTAACCCCGCAGACGCATGGTACTGGTGTGAGTTCTGCATCACAGATGATACGGCTCATGAACTCATCAAGAACGGGTACAGCGTCAGTTGCAGCTTTGACGTGAAGGAACATCAGCCCGGTGGCGAATGGCACGCGCAGAAGTATAACGAGGAAATCACGCGCGGCTTTGGCCTGCACCTGGCCCTGGTCAGCAACCCCCGGTATGAGGATTGCCGCATAGAGAAGGTGGCCAACAGCAAGACGGTGCGCTTCAATAGCAAGCGCATCGAGAATGCCATTGACCGCACTGACCCCAAGGCCAAGGAGATGTTCTCCAAGGAAAAAGGCGAGCACCCGGAGTTCTCAGACGATGATATCTGGAAGATAGTGGGCGACCACATGAGGGAGAAGGAGAATGCCCAATTCAAAAGAAGCGTACATCAAGTCCCGGCTGGTAAATGGGAAATCGCCGGAAGTAATATCCCCGAGGAATACGCGGGTTTGTATGAAACAGAAGCGGAAGCTCAAACCGCACTTGACAAGATAACGAAGGAGAACTCCATTCCTTCATATCTGGGCACGCTGAAATCAGGAGAGGCTTATTTCGTGGAAAGGGAGCAAGTGGTTATAGCGGGGCCTTTCTACGATTATGATGCTGCCGACCGTGTTAAAAAGTCAAAAGAGAAGTCCGAACCGCACAATGATTCAACCTACAGGATTGTCGTTGATAAAGCAAGAAACCATGCGAAAGGAAAAAACATGCAAACGATGCAGAACAGCGACCTTGAGAAGATGAGCCCCGTCCTACTGGACAAGTACATGCAGACCCTTAGTGATGTTGGCCTGCAGACCATCGTTGACGGGGAATTCTGCGAAGAGGTCAAAAAGGTTGCCGTGTTGCATCAGGGCGACCGTTCCAAGAAGTCCGAACAGGAGCTCATGTTAACCGGCAAGCCAAAGGAGGCGTCAAAGATGAACTGGAAATTCTGGAGCAAGAAAGGCGACAAGTCAGTGGTTCACAACGAGAAGCTCGATGCGGATAAGGTCTTCGTCGACGTGGATGGCGTCAAGGTCAGCCTCTCCACCTTGATAAACACCAAGGCCGTCAAGGTCGAGGAGTTCGAGGAGCTCACCGCCGCAGACGTCATCAAGGTCAACGGCAAGGACGTTCCCATCAGCGATCTGGTGGAAAACTTCCGCAACGCCAAGAAGAATGAGGGCGAGGAAGAGACTCCCGAAGAGAAGAAGGCCCGCGAGGAAAAGGAAGCCAAGGCCAAGAAGGACGCCAAAGTCGAGCCCGATGGCGACGAGGATAAGCCCGGCAAAGGCGACGGCGACGAGGACAACAAAGAAAAGAAGGACAAGAAGAACGCCAAGGACGAAGGGCACGAACACTTCGTCGAGCTGCACAACGCCAAGAACCAGACGATCATGGACAACTCCGCCCCGCATGGCGACAGCTCCACCCGTGAGGACAAGGCCGAGCGCGGCAAGAAGCTTTTCGGTTCCAAGAAAAAGCTGAACAAATAACACTACCAACCCAACAAGGAGGCAGCAAACATGGCTTTCAATCTCAACCAGTTCAAGCTCTCGAACATCGAAGGCATGACGATGAATCCTGAGCCGAATGTCATCTCGGCGCAGGTACTTCCCACCCTGGCAGCAGCGTCGTATTACCAGGCGGGCCAGGTCGTGGCCTTCGGCACCAACGCAGGCGACATGCCCATCATCCGCGCAATCAACACCGGATGCGGTATCGGGGTTATCGCGTTCAACGCGAAGAAGTCCAAGTATTATGCCAACGACATCTGCAGCGTGGCCCTGGACGGCACCATCATAACTGTGAAGGCTGCCAGCGCCATCACCCGCAATGACGTATTGGCCTACGGGTCAACCGGCATGGGCACCATCACAACCGGCAACGGCATCGGCATTGCGCTGGACAATGCGAGCGCCAGCGGCGACATCGTTCGCATGATGGTCAAAGCGCACGTCAGCGGCAGCGCGAACCTTTACTAAACAGCAAACCAAAAGGAGGAAGCAAACATGCACGTCTTCTACAACGCGAAAGAAAAACGGCTCATGAATCCTGAGGAGTTCTCCCAGGCCATGACCGCCAAGTACAATCGGAGCGGCTTCGTGGGTATGCACATTGACCCCAGCCAGCTGAACCAGTCTCGCAATAACGCGGCTGGCGACTACAGCTCCGCTGACCTGGCATACCAGTATGCCACCGACAGGCTCACCTACATCCGGCAGCGCTACGTGGAACAGTCGTTCTACACCGTTGCCCCCGCCGACTTCATGAACGTCGTGGTCGGTGAAGGTGCCTGGAGCCAGCAGATAATCACCCAGGCGTCCATCCAGACGGCTGGCGGGTTCAAGCAGGGCAAGTTGAACACCGGCGCGCACAATGCCAAGCTCAACACTGCCGACGCTGCCATCACCCCGATTGCCACCTATGTGCAGAACTGGGCCCTGGCAACCGAGTACACGCTGTTCGACGTCAACCAGGCGTTGTTCACCGGCGCGTGGGATCCCGTCGAAGCCAAGCAGAAGGCCCGCAAGAGGGACTACGACCTTGGCATCCAGGAAGTGGCCTTCCTCGGCGACGTTGCCGACGAAACGCACTTCCCTGGCCTGCTCACCAACACGGCCATCAGTGCCAACACCAACCGCATCGGCGCAGCAATCAGCGGAATGACCGCTGGCCAGTTCGCGGCTTTCGTTGCCGGAATAGTCGGCGACTTCCTCACGAACTGCAACTACACGGCCATGCCGAACAAGCTCACCATCCCCACGGATGACTGGGCTGGCCTGGCCACTCCGGTGAGCTACAGCTTCCCGAACATCAGCATGATTGAATACCTTGGCAACGCGTTCAAGGCAGTCGTGTCTGGCGGGGTGGAGCTGCTGCCCCTGGCGTATGGCATTCCGGCGAACAACAGCACCGTCACCGGCTTGAACAAGCACGTATACTGCTTGTATCATGACGACATCGACACCCTCTTCATGGAGGTGCCGGTTGCGTTCACCGTCACGGCGGCAGGGACGTACAACAACTTCAGCTTCCAGGATGCGGCCTACTGCCAGTACACTGGCGTAACCATCCTCAAGCCGCTGGAGGTAATGTACTTCACGTTCTAAGCAGTCAATGGTGCAGCGGGTGGTGTGATCCCACTTATACATCGGGAAGGATATGGGCCCCACCGAGCCACCCCCGGCACACAGTGTTCGGTTCCACAACATGGAGGGTACTGCAATGGAAGGTATCAAAGTAGTGGTCTGCGAGATTGAAAACAGGGGCAAGCGTCGTTTTATCATCGGGGTTGACGAACACATTAGCGGCGGCACAGTGAACAAGAATGCCGCCAACAAAGATACCAACGTAACCATCCTTCCTGACACCACTGTCAAGGTTACGGAGGCCTGCGCAGACATGCTCTGCAAGGGCTGGCCCAAGGAAGTCAAGCTCTTAAGGAAAACTACCAAAAAGGAGTAACTACCATGTCCACCTGGACGACTCCCACGGTAGCTGACTTTAAGGCATACTTTGCCCGCGACTTCAACTTCGCTACCACAGGCGATCTCCCACAGCAGGCTGATATTGACCACTACATTGTTGACGCCGATATAACTCGCGCCATCAATGAGGCCCTCATTAACTTCAATGAGGGGCTGTTTGGTGCCAATAGCGCCATGGTGTTCATGTACTTGGTGGCTTACCAGCTGGTGGTGAACCTACAGAACAGTTCTAAGGGCATCAGCAGCCAGGCCAAGTTCCCAATCAGCAGCAACAGCGTGGGTGGCGTATCCGTCAGTTACCAGATACCTGACAGATATAGCAAGGACGCCTTCCTCCAGCAGTACACGAAGAATGGCTACGGCATGAAGTACCTCGAATTGTCCCTGCCGTACATCGTGGGCAATATGTCCACCGCACAAGCGGAAACCAGCTACCGATGAGAAAAGCCTTCAACAAGGGTTCACTGGCCGGGAACTACACAAGCGTCAAGCTCAACACTGATGCGCTTGAGCAGGTGCATAGCGCATTGCTTGCCAAGTACGTTACGCGTGTGGGCATTCTTGGCGGTAAGACGAACCGCACCAAGGTAGTAACCAGCAGGAACGGTATGCGCCGGGCAGGCAAGAGCCCCGACGTTCTCACCAATGCGGAAATAGGCCTCATTCACGAGAAGGGCAGCGCCAGCAACAAGATACCGCGCCGCAGCTTTTTGGAGATGCCCTTAGTACTCAAGAGTGCAGGGCTGCTGGCCGTGCGCAACAAACTATGGGCCGTCTATCAGGGCGGGCCAGACACCAAGGCACGCCTGCGTGAGGCATACGTCAACCTGGGCCTGATAGCAGAACGCATCATCCAAAGAGCATTTGAAACGCGTGGCTTTGGGAGGTGGGCACAGAACAAGAAGGCCACCATCAGGCGCAAGAATGGCAGCGACATGCCCCTCATCGACACTGCCCAGTTAAGGCGCAGCATAACCAGCGATGTGGTGACGAAATGAAGGACAGTATAATCGTCAATGCGAGAGACATACCACTCTGCGAAACCGCAAGGTCGTTTGCCGACGTGAAGGACTCCATCTTGGCCTTTTCACAGCCTGCTATCGCGGTATTCATAAACAAGGAGCAGGTATCCGGCTACACTGAAGAGCGTCAATCAGAAGTGGCAACCCGCGCCTGTATACAGCCGTTCAATTCGCAGCAGTTGAAGATTCTGTCAGAGGGGCAGAGGGCATGGAGATGGTTTACATTGTGGTGCCTTGACAATCTGAATCTAATGCCAGACGACGCCTTCATAATCAAGGGAGTCCGTTACCGCATACAGGAACGGCTTGACTGGTCTGATTACGGCTACACAAGGTACAACGTAATAGAGGACTATACCGACAATGCTTCCCGATAACCCCACAGCCGTAGACTATTTGATTGACGTGCTTGTGCATGAACTTGGAGTGCCGAGTAGCCGTGTAAACTTCTACGATGAGAAGTTCAGCATACCCAATGACGCGCACCTGTTCGTCGGGGTGGAGTTCAAGTTCAGCAAGGCCATCGGGGGCAGGAACCAGGCTGCAGACGTAACGCAGGTTTACACCGAGAAGCAAGGCCTTATAACCCAGGAGCATTTTTCAGTCAAGCTGTTCAGCCGCAACCTGGATGCGTTCAAATACAAAGAGCGCGCCGTCATGGCGCTAAACAGCATATATGCCCGGCAGCAGTCCACCAAGTACGGGTTCGCAATTAGTCGCTTGGCCAACATACAAGACCTCAGCGAACTCGAAGGGGCAGGAATGCTCCACCGCTACGAGATTCCCCTGGCAATGTTCTGCCGCTATGAATACACTAAGCCGGTCAGCTGGTACGGAACATTTGCTGGCCAGGTTACGATAGAAAACGGAACAGCTAAGACGGTTGACTTCGAGCCACAAGAAAATCAAGTATAAAGGAGGAATGAATGTTACCACTTTCAACGGTCATTAACGTAAGTGTAGCAACGATACCGCAGGGCCTGGCTTCGTTCAAGCTGGGGAACCTGTTGCTGGTGTCGTCTGACGCAAAGCCGGGTAGCTGGGGAACATCGACCTATGGCGTGTACAAATCGCCTGACCAGGTGCTTACTGACTTTGGCACCGGCAGCGAAACGTACCTGCAGGCCGTGGCCGTGTTCAGCCAGCAGCCGAACATCCTGGCCAATGAGGGCAGCCTAATCGTGTACCCCGGCCAGAGCGACCTCAAGGTGGCGTTCGATACACTGGGAACCAGCAACCTGTTCCCGTTCTGTGGGATCATTTCAACGGTGTACCCCGCCAGTGGAAGCATGAAAGTCTTGGCTGACGATGTGCAGGCGTACAACAACAAGCTGTTGTTCCTGCCCAGCAGCACTGTGGGCGACGTTGCTGGTGCCTTCACCACCATCAAAAGCGCCAGCGATGACCACACTCGCTGCCTTTACTATGGTGGCACCGCTCAGCAGGCACGCTTATTCGCTGCAGCGTATGCCAGCCGTGCCCTGGGAACCAACCTGGCGGGCAGCAAGACGGCCATCACCATGCAGTTCAAGAATCTGGCCACCATATCCGCTGACGAAACCATCTCGGGAACTCTGCTTGCGCAGTGCGCAACCGCAGGCGTCGACGTGTATGTGGACATTGCGGGAATACCCATGGTCTACAGCACTGGCGGCAACAGATTCCTTGACCAGGTCTACAACCAGATATGGCTCGTCACGAGTCTGGAAGTGGCCGCATTCAATTGCCTGCATGGCGTGGCCAACAAGATCCCTCAGACCGAGGACGGCATGAACCTGTTCAAAAGCGCGCTGCAGAAGGTGTTGCAGCAGGGCGTTGTGAATGGCTACCTGGCCCCTGGTGTGTGGACGAGTCCCACCACATTCGGCGTGCAGGAGGACTTCATCAGCAACATCCTGCAGTACGGGTTCTACCTTTACAGCCTGCCCGTCGGCTTGCAGTCTACTGCCGACAGGGGTTCCAGGATAGCCCCGCCCGTGCAGATAGCGGGCAAAGAAGCCGGGGCGGTTCACAGTGGCAGCATTCTCGTCTACCTCAATCCGTGATATATAAAGTAAAAGGAGGAATTCAATGGTTACAAGCCTCACAGGGAAAGACACTATAGTCATCAATGGCCGCATACTGAACGACCTGGCTGACGGTGACTGCGCTGTGCTGACGTTCCCCAACGACCTGTGCCAGCTCAAGACCGGCAAGGGCGGCAACAGCATCTACTCATTCAACTACACTGGCCGTCAGTGCCAGTTGGTGCTGCGCCTCATCCGAGGTAGCGCAGACGACAAGTTTCTCAACGAGCAGTTGAGTCTGTTCAAGAACAACCTTGCCGCCTTCACTCTACTCGACGGGTCATTCACCAAGAACGTCGGAGATGGTGCCGGCAACATCATCAGCGACACCTACACTCTTAGCGGTGGCGCTTTCAAGAAGGAGACTGAAGTCAAGGAGAACGCCGAGGGGGACATCGAGCAGTCTGTGGCAGTTCACACGTTCATATTCTCCAATGCGCCGCGGTCAATCGGTTAAGGAGGCAGTAGATGGATAAGCTCTTAGACAGTGGTGCCAAGCTCAGCCTGACCCTGTGCAGCTTTGCAGAGGGCACTAAGCTGATGAAGGCTGTGGCGCGTGAGGCCAAAAGCATCACACTTGAGATGGGGGTTGAAAAGGCCACCGGCCTGCAAGACCTCATGAAGTTCGACTTCAACGACAAAGCCATGAACACCATCAAGAACTTGGTGCTGGGCCTGCTTGCCAATGAAGAAGTTGAAGCAGCCCTCTGGCCCTGCGTTGAGCGCGGCACATACACTGTCAATGGGTTAGTGCGCAAGATAAACCGCGACCTCTTCGAGGATGAGAAGGCGAGGGCAGACTACGTACCGATCCTGAAAGAGGCTTTGGTATTCAATATGGGCCCTTTTTTTACCAGCCTCGCATCATTGTTAAAGGGTATGCCAGCAGCCGGTACAGATGCCCTACAGTCGACTGCCAGCTAGAGGATTCGCTCTTTATAGCGTTGAAGTTGGCCAAGGCAGGGTACGGCACGCCACAACAGGTGCTGGCCATGCAGCTGGACATAGTGCTTGCAGCAATGGAATATGAAAAGTTTCTACCAAGATATGAAGAGGCGTTCATTGAGCTCAACAAGGAGTAGGTCTTGAAGATAGGCGAGTTGTTCATGGAACTGGGCTTCAAGAGCGACACGATGAAGCTCAAAGACTTCATGCACGCCGTTGGCGACTTGAACATGCGCAGCGTTGCCAGCGCTGTGGGTCTTGGTGCCCTGTACGAAGCCACCGCCAAGATAATGGGCATTACAGGCGATGCCAGCAACACCATGTATAACTTTAGCCAGCAGACTGGCCTCAGCGCCCAGGAGATGACGCGCTTTGCTCAAGTAGTATCCGAGTCTGGTGGCGACGCCAAAGAAGCCGAGCAGTTCATCCGTAAAATACAGATGGACATGGCCCTCATGGCCGCAGGCCAGCCCAGCCAGTTGCTTGCCATGTGGCGGTTCCTCAACATCAATCCCTACCAGCTGCATGGCGTGGCAGACGCGGTTGACAAAATACAGGGCAGCTTCGGCAAGATGAACACTGGCCAGAAGCTCGTTGCCATCGGCATGGGCTTGCCCCAAGGCCTGCAGAATGCGTTTCAGTCAACCAAGCAGCTCTCGAAGGCCATGGAGGAGTTGGGGGCGCTTACTGACGACCAGGCCAAGAAGGGTCACGAATGGTGGTCGAGCCTGCAGAGAGTCCTATACAATTACCAGGTGGGCCTCTCCAAGGTTGGCTCCATAATGGCTGGCCCTCTTACAGGCATGAATAAATTCATATACCAGACCACTGACCCGCGCCACTTGATAAATACCGCAGACGCATTGAGTGGTGAAAACGGACTGTTCACCAAGATGTACCTCGGCTGGGATAAGCTTACAGGCAAGGGCACGCAGGTCGCCCCGACTTACACCACCGTGCATGTAACTGTTAACGGTGCCAAAGACCCGCATGAAGTGGCCAAGCAGGTAGTAGAGGAAGCGAACCGTCGAGATAGGAACTCCCGTTATTATGGTGATAACGGCAACCAAACCTACTAAACCATGAGCGTATTCAACGACGTTCAGAGCATACTCGGCAACATAGTTAACAAAGCCGTGGTACGCATCACGGGTGCTGCAGGAACTGTCGGTATCAATGGCTTTGTGTTCGACGTGATTGGCGACGAGGAGAACACCCTTGAAGCTGATATAACAGACCATTATGTTGAGACCAACAGCAGCATACAAGACCACATAGCCTTGAAGCCCATCCGCTTTACGCTGACCGGCTTCGTCGGTGAGCTTAACAGTGGACTGGCCAGCAGCCTGGCAAACACCCTCACGAATATCACGAATAAGGTGGTGGGCCCATTCTTTCCCAGCTTTACCACCCAGGCCGAGCAGGTTTACCAAAAACTGGCGAACAAAGCCCAAAAGGCGGCCACCCTGGCTAACAATATACTGAACCAGGCCCAAAGCCTTTACGGCATATATAAGGGGGCGCAAACGTCTGCCACGCGGCAGCAGGCTGCTTATAACATGTTCCTGCAGCTGTGGATGAACCAGCGGTACAGCTCCCTCAACCTCTGCACCGTGGAAACGCCCTGGGGCGTAATGCAGAACATGGCGGTGGAGCATGTGCGCATCCTCAACAGAGATGACAACTTCTTCGTCAGCGAGTTCGCGGTTACATTCAAAGAGATGAGGTTCGTCGACGTGCAGGTATCAAAGCCCGCCTTCAATCAGGACAAGGCTATAACGCAGGGTGTAGCAGCCGTCATTCCCAAGAAGGTGGCCCCCGTGAGCAATATGACGGCAGCAGTGGTTAACCACGGTTTAACAACAGGTTCATCAATGCAGAGTGGAGCCAGCCTTAGCTACTTGGGCTTATTCCATCCTGCCTACTTGCCATGATATGGATTAACAACATCACCGAGGATGCCATTCAGCAGCTGACCATTAAGCTGGATGACGGCACCACTGCGCAGCTGAACATGAAATACCTTGACGGCCAGCAGGGGTGGTTCTACGGGCTCACCTACGGCACCTTTGAGCTAATCAATCGGCGCGTGGTAGTGGGCGTGAACATGCTGCGGGCGTTCCGCAACATAATACCCTTCGGCCTGGCCTGCCAGACCCAGGACGGCCAGGAGGCTATCTTCCAGGATGACTTCTCAAGTGGGCGCGCAAGCATTTACCTTTTGAACCCCGTCGACGTGGCCGGGGTGGAACAGGTTCTTTCAGCATGATAAAGTTCAACCGCAACTACATTCTGGAGATTGAGGGGGGAGACGGCAACCTCATAACGATCGACAGTTCCAAGTCGCCGCTGACGTTGGAGTTCAGCGTTCACGAGGAATTGCTTTCCAGTGTGAATGCTGGCACCCTACGCATATACAACCTGAGCGAGAACACGCGCCGTTCAATCTACCATGACTGCTACGACTATGAAAATGTGCGCTTCGTGCGCCTGCGTGCAGGATACGGCGATAAACTGTCCACTATACTTTATGGCAACATCAGCGAGGCCAGCAGCTTTAGGTCGGAAGGGGCAGTGAACTTCGTGACTGAAATGCGCACCTTCGACTGGGGCCACGCCTTCACCAATTCCAGCACCAATCGCGTGCTTTACCCTTCCAAGCAGCCGGATGGTGGAACCTACGTTCCGCAGGGCCAGGTCATCGATGGAATCATAACTGACCTTGCGCATTCTAACCCCAGCGGAGCAAACGTCGTCAAGGGATATGTGAGCCCGCAATTTAACACCAAGTATCCCAGGGCCCAGTCCTTGAGCGGCAACAGCTGGGATTTGCTCAAGCAAAAGACCAATGACCACTGCTTCATCATCAACGGTGTTGTGCATTGCCTGCTGGACGATGAGTGCTTCCAGTCGACTGACATCCTCACAGTGAGCGAGGAAAGCGGTCTGCTCGGCACCCCGCGCAAAAGTGACCAGCTGCTGACTTTCGATATGCTGTTTGAGCCCAGCATTGCCGCCGGACAGATGATAAAACTAATAAGCAAGTCTGACAAGATGTACAACACCGGCGTCAATGACTCCTCCAGCACTTCGCCTTTCTACAAGATATTCCGCCTCGAACATTCGGGAATAATAAGCGGCGCTGTGAATGGCCGGTGTCGCACAACGGTATCAGTGAATGCAGGTATATTCAGGCTGAACCCTGTTACGGGCGTTTTCGTTGACAGCCCTGCAACAGTGCTGGGAGCCCAGTAATGATAAAGACCAATAAACGCATAGTGCCGCCCAACCTTGCCACCTTGCTGGCTTATACAGAACTCAAGGTGCGGGCTGCACTGAACTGCGTAATGCTGGGCACCGTGCGCACGTTCTACCCCGCAGACCAAACGGCTGACGTTGCCCTCAACTACAAGATATGGGTCGGAGAGAACAAAACCCCCAAGGAATACCCCTTGCTTGTCAAATGCCCGGTGGTTGTTCTCAGTGGAGGAACAGCTTCGTTAAGGCTTCCAATCACTACTGGCGACCAGGCAATCGTCCTATTCTGCGACCGCGAGATTGATACGTGGTTCGAGAACGGTGGGACTAATCCACCGCAGGACGCCCGCGTGCATGACCTTGCTGACGGCATTGCCCTGGTAGGGCTGCGCAACAAGAACACGGCCCTGGCAAGCTTCTTGACCGATATATCGTCGCTCATGGACTTGCATGGGGAGCGCCTGGCCCAGGCCGGCGACATGAAGACATCCCTGCGGACCGCTGATCACTCCGGCTGGATACTAATGAAGGGCGACACCATCGGGAAGGCCGCGGGAACGTATCAAGGAGAGATGTACCGCGAACTGTTCGACATCGTAAAGCACGCCGCCCCGAACGCCGGTACGGAGAGCTTCGATGGCGGCGGAACGGTTACCATTCCAGATATGCGCGGGCGGTCGGCGGTAGGTGCCGACAACATGGGAGGAACCGCCGCAGGGGTGCTGACGGCCGCTTTTACGGCCAACCGCAACGTCCTGGGTGGACTGATCGGAGAGGAAGGTCACCAACTCACAATACCAGAGATGCCAATTCACCACCATCCATTTAGCGCTTGGGGGCCGACGGGTTCCAGCGGCCCGATCTCTTTGAATGATAGATGTCCCTGGACAGCTTACAATACGGGTGATACGGGCGGCGACCAGAAGCACAACAACGTCCAGCCGGGCGCCATCTTCTACTGGTTCATCAAGATTTGAGGAAAGCATGATAATTCGCACAACTGATTCCATTGGCGACTGGGCATTCGGCAAAGGCAAACAGAGCTACCTTTCTGAAGGTGGTGCCATTGGCAAGAACATTGAAACGCGCCTCAAGGAGTTTTTGAACGACGCCTTTTGGAACCAGGCCGCTGGCGCAGACTGGCCCCGGCTGCTTGGTGCCCCAGGCAACGAGAAGGAGCTGGAGCTCACATGTAGGTCAATCATATTGCAGTCTTATGGGGTAACTGCGGTGAACAGCATAGACGTTATTTACGACCCAAGGGAGCGCAACATAACGATGACGTGCAACCTTAACACGCTGTACACCAGCAATTTTTCCTTACAAATCCAGCAGAACTTCTCACAGATGGTTGGAGGATAAATGGCAAAGAACCAGATTGGAGTTTCAGGAATAGAGATACAGGGGTACGACGACATTGTTAGCGATATAGTCAATGGCACTGCTGATGTGCCGGGCCTCGTAACAATATACGGGCCAGACATCAACCTGGCCAGCAACAGCCCTGACGGCAACATGGTTAACGTCTTGGCTCTCTCTAAGGAGGATGTGCTGCAGCTTTGCGTGGGCATATACGACTCCTTTGACCCTGACCAGGCCATTGGCGCTGCCCTCGATGCCTTGGCCCAGATTTACGGCTTAACGCGCATCGGTGGAAGCTACACCGTAACACCCGTCGTTATAACGGCCAGCGGGGCAGCCACCCTGCCAGGCCTCGATGACCCCACGGCCACGCCCTTCACTGTGAGCGACGGCAACGGCAACGAGTTCTACCTTAAAACAACCCTTGTTATAACTGTGGCCGGAACAAGTACGGTAGACTTCCAGGCCAAGGAAATTGGGTACATCCAGGCCACCCCGAACACCATCACCAACATTATAACGGTTACCCCTGCCATTACTTCTGTGAACAACCCCGCAGCGGCCACCACCACGGGCCAAGAGCAGGAAACTGACGCTGCCTTCCGCATCCGCAGGCAAAAGTCCGTTGGCAAGCCCGCGCAGGGAGCGATGGACGGCCTTGTTGGCGGGCTATATGAGGTTGTTGGGCTGGTGCAGGCAGTGGTATACGAGAACGTTGCGGATACCATCGACGCCCACACAGTGCCCGCGCATGGGATATGGGTCATAACCGATGGCGGGGCCGATGCTGATGTGGCTGCTGCCATATACCTGTGGCGTTCGGCTGGTGTCGCCATGAAAGGGTCAACCACCCTTGCTATAACCCAGTCCGACGGCAGCGAGTTTACTGTGGCGTGGGACAAGGCGGCGAGTCAGAGCTTGCACGTCAAGTTTGCACTGGCTTCGATATCTGGCGGGTCTGTCGACTCTGCAGCAGCCGTGACAGGGTTGGTTGCCCTTAGCAATTACGGCATACACGAGGCAGCAGACATAACCTCAATAGCAACGCTGCTCCACCAAGTGAACCCTGACCTGGTAGTTTCATCGTGCCAAGTTTCAGTTTACGGTACTACTTGGGTCAACTCAGTCTTGCCGACCACGCTGGATAAGAAGTTTGTGTTAACCTCCACCAACATTACAGTGCTATGATGACAAAAGAAGAGCTGCTCGAATATTACTCCTCACTGCTGATTTTTCAGTACAGGAACCAGCCCAAAGCCAAGGCTACTGCAAAGCTGCTTGCCAGCCTAAGCGTCTGCGATATGCTGCCCACCCTGCTCGGCGGGTGCTTTAATCTTGATACCGCCACCGGCGCGCAGCTGGACGTAATTGCAAAGATCGTAGGTATCAACCGCAGGGTCTACGGCCTCGATCTCGAGCACACCTATTTCAGCTTTGACAATTACGCCGGAGATGGTGGCGTAGGCATGGGAGATTATACCGTTGACCCTTACCCGTCCGCGCTGTTCCGGCAGTACAACATCGACGCCATATATACCTGCTCCGACTTTGAACTGCTGGCGTTGATAAAACTCAAGATCATTCAGAACTGCGCCCGCATGACCACCAAGGGTATTACCGACGCGCTGTACGCAGCATTCGAAAAAGACATCACAATGACCGACACAACGCCGGTATACGCATATACTCCGGACATAGAACTCGACTACATGGAGTACTCCTCCGACGCCCTCGCCCGGGAGGCTTATAAAAGCAATTCCGAGGTAGTCGATCAACAATATATTGGTGTAGAAAACAATGCAACCCTGACAGTCGGGAAGGACTCCAACGGGGGAACTGCTTCAGCACAGAGTTTTATATTGTCTGGAACTAAAACTGTTACTTCCGTAGAGGTAATGCGGGGAGCCAGAGTAGGAATCCCCACTGGTAATTGGACGTTGCGAATAGAAACTAATGTCGGTGGCTTACCATCGGGAATACTCGCCGACGTCAATGCGGAGGTTGTTGTTTCTCCGCCATCCAGCGACGGGACAACTGTTAAGGGCACCTTTGCGACTCCTTTTAATCTTAGCGCGGGAACAACCTATTGGCTTGTAATAGTGGGGGACGCTCAGTCCTCGGATAACTACTGGGCTCTGTCGAGTTACGACTCCGGCTCATCATACGCCAATGGCACTGCCGCAATACGCGCCGTAGATTCGAACTGGTATGTCCAGGGAATTGATATGTGGTTCAAGATATACGTTCAGGGATCAGTGTACCTGCAGTCCTATTCCGAATCCACAATCAAAACTCAAGGCAGTTATGCGTTGAAGGCGGTGGCGGCGATAACTACCTCGCTTAACAAAGCCCTCACCCATACCTTTGCCTCTCCGCTCAACCTTTCAGGGATAAATACTGCCGAGTTTGACATCAGGGCAAGCAGGACGGGGGCGAATATAAAGGTCGAACTGCACAACGCCAACGGGACGACAACCGAGATAACCCCCACCATTTCATCGGCTGGCACATACCAGACGGTGATTTGGGATTTATCAGCCGTGGTTGACGCCGACAAGAACGCCATAGATAGCATCATCGTCACCGTCGTCAACGCTGATGCCGCCAATACATTTTACATCGACAACTTCAACGGCGGGGCGTATACGCCGACCGTTGTTGCGGGACTGTACTACACAGCGATACCGCTTTACACAACGGTAATAACGGTCGCTAAGTTTTTGAATATCTTGCCCAAGCCGATGGGAATTGCGACCTTTGTAAATTACTCATAACTAAGGAGAATATCAATGGCAAAGAAAACGCGAATAACAATGATCCCCTTCGCCGAGAGCGCAACCACATCAACGGTGGGCGTATTCGGGTCGAAGTATAGCGCCAGCCCGGCAACGTCCAAAGACCCCACGGTTATCCAGAGCCTGGCCAACTGGGGCCTGGGGTTGATATCGGCGGTGATCGGGGTGAGGACGCCCTGCCTGGAGGATCTCAACGGAATATTCCTGGTGTTCTCCTATATGCTCTGTTACCTCATGGAGACAGGAATGCCCGAGTACGACGCGGCAACTAATTATTGCCAGAATGCGTATTGCCAGGTTTCCGGGGTTTTATATTGCTCCTTAGTGACTGACAACATCGGAAACACCCCGGCCAGCAGCCCGACGAAGTGGGTTGCGGTAATCGATACCGACGTAACCATGGCCGCAAATTCCGACACAGTGGTTCCTTCCCAGAAAGCTGTGGCGGCCTATGTTACCGGGAGGGCCCCGCAGATATCCATATTGACAGGCACCGTCGCTCATGGCGGGACGATCCCGCTTCCTGCAGGATATACCGAGGTGCAGTGCAAGTGGATGGTTTCTCCCAGCGATATGCACGGATGGTCGGATGGTGGCGGCGGTATCGCGGCAGACATGCAGATACAGTGTTCGGCCATTGGGACGCGAGCGGTAACCTGCCAGGCAAGGGTATTGGATAACGGCGGCGGTTGGCAGGCGTGGTATGCAGGCACCGCCAATTATATGATTATCGGGACAAAGTAAAAATAACCTAAACGAGGTATGAAATCATAAGGAGAGCCCATGGACGCATACTTTCAGAAAGGCATACAGCTTGAACCTCTCGCCCCTGGGGAGAGCCTCTATCTACCCGTTACTTTAAAAGACGAGGTTTCTGGACTACCCATAAACCTTGACGGGTACAACGCAAAGATGCAGGTAAGGCAGACGGCTGATGGGGCAGACCCTGCGCTTCTGACATTCTCGACCGATGATAACTCTATAATCATAACGGCCGTCACCGGGTTGCTCGAGATATACGGGACACCGGCCATGACCGTCGACCTTCAGCCAGGCATGACGGTGTGGGATCTGTTCATCTATAAGGACGGGGTAGCAACGAAGATACTGTACGGAACATTGCCAATCGAGCCGAGCGTAACGAGGTGAATACTCCCACAACGGTAGTCAGTAGGCAGCAGGTGGTGGAGGCGAATATTCCATTGAAAACTGTTGCCGTTATAAAGCGCCAACAGGCTGTCGACGTCTATAAACCAGAGAAGAATCTTTCCGTGATAAAGAGGCAGCAGACCATAAACATTACCGCCGAGGTGCCCATGCTCGTAGCATTTAAGCCGTTCACATTCGTCGCCACTGAGGGCCAGACAATATTCCCTCTCGACAAAGCACCCAGGCGTATAATTCTGCTGGCCATAAATGGTGCCACGCAGAACGAGGAGGGGGGAGATTTTGTTCTCTCAGGCAGCAATATAACTTTGAGTGCGGGGGTGTCGGCAGGGGATAACGTATACGGAATTTATCAGGAGCCATAAACCATGAAACGAACAATACTGACTCTGGCCCTGGCGATAGGGCTGATTGCTTCCGCAGTATTCGCTGGAACGAAGGTTCCTTCCAAGGATGTTACGGTAAACACGACATCATTCCAGAAGAACCTGGGAGTGAACGACTCTGACGTGCAGCACGCGCTCCAGACCATCGATAACATCACGATCGTCTCCACCGAATTGGATCCGGTCTGGAACGCGTCGAAGGCGGGGTACTTTAATAAGAGCTCTGACACTACCGACAATGCAACCCAGGGTTCTGTCAACAAGTACGCCAACACCACCAAAGAAGACAACGGCCAGACCGCGTACACCTGGGGCAACCATTCCCAGGCTGGCTACATCAAGAACCTGACCTCATTCACCACCGATGATCTGACACAGGGTTCCACCAATAAATACGCCAATGTAACCGCCGAAGGACTGGCTCACTCTCATGCCAATAAATCGGTGCTGGATAGCATTCAGGAAGCACTGACTACCGCCCTCAAGTCTACATACGACAGCGTAGTCACCCTGGTCAATGGCAACTACACCACATGGAACGCCAAAGCTGACTATTCCTTCGGCGCTCACAACTTCACTGGCACCGGAAATATGACCTCCGGCAACTTTACCACTACAGGAAACGTCACCGCCGTGAATATGACCGCCACTAACTTCCTCGGCTCAGGATCAGCACTTACCGGGGTACTTCATACGGAAACCGACCCCCTCTCACTTCATCTCGACCAAACCACACCTCAGACTGTTGTGAATGGTGTTCCATTATTCAATCTGGGTATCAAATCTCCTAAACTCTATCCGGCTGTCGACTCTACCACAGCGGTACAGATAAATAAGGCTAACGGTACGACGAATGTAATGAACATCGACACCACCAATGGCAGGGTGGGGATTGGGACGGTGGCACCAAGTCAATTGCTGAATATTGTGGGTGGGACAGATAGCAGTAACTTTTTAAGTGTAGATAGGTCTGACCATGCTAATTGTTTACAGGTTACCTCAGGAGATTATGATTATTCAGTTACGAAAGCGGATAATATATATGTAACTAAATGTTTGGGGGTTGGGTATGAAGCAGTAAATTCTAGAAATATACCTTTCGCTGTTGGTAGAAAATCCGCCAACACCGCCACCATCCAAGAGATGTTGCGGATTGCTACCACCTCCACTGGCACAGTAGCGGCTAATTTTGGGGCAAGTATTGATACATATTTGGAGGACGCAAGTGGTAATGCCGCACAGCAAGCAAGCTCGATTGGAACAATCTGGACTACACCTACACATGGGGCTGAGAGTTCGGCGATTACATTTAGTGGCGTAACCGCTGGGGGAGCGTTGACGGAGTGGGGGAGGATGTATGGGGCGAGTGCAGGGACTGGTGGAACGTTAGAGGTGGACGTAAATGGAATAAGGACAACAGGATTACCAATAAATGGATTACTATTAAATAATACAGCAGCTTCTACTGCTGGAGTTACTACTCAATTCCCTCCTGCTATAATTTTCAAAGGTTCTAGTTATACTTCGGGTGCTAATCATACAGTTCAATTAGCTTTGGCATTTGAACCTGACACAGGTTTTAGTGATGCGGGATATTTTAAAATATTTACACAAAAAGATTCAGAGGGATGGATAGAAAGATTAAGTATGGTTAGAGGATATTTTACTTCCCAATTGGGATGGAGATGGCAAGGTTCTAGTGAGTCAATTCCTACCTCAACTGGCTCAATATATTATACTACCGACTTGGCTACGGCTGGAACTGATAGATATTCTCCCCCTATAATAATGTATGGTCAAGGTTGGAAAACTGCTGCTGCAGCGGGTTCACAATCCATGTCTTTAGGACAAATTCTCGCTCCTGAACAGGGAAATACTAATCCTATTGGTGTTTATAAAATGTTTTATGGAACAAATGCTATTACTCCAGTTGAAACCAATGAACTCTGCCGCTACGAATGGGGCGACCGTCTTGGAGTAGACTTCAATAAATTAGCCATAGCAGGGTATCATTTTAATGTAACCGCCCCGATAACTTTCCAAGCGGCAGGTAATGGTATAGTCCTCAAACAAGGTGCGAATGGTAAGTGTGGGACATTTGTACTCACGGGCGTTACCCCCGTTAGTGTTGCCAATTCTTCCATAGCGATAACTGACGTGATAATGTTTTCGTTAAACACTGTGGGCGGTACAGTAGGTGCGCATCCGCAAATTCAAACTATAACCGCTGGGGTAGGATTTACAGTGAGTGGGAGTGCATTGGACACAAGTACGATGAATTACGCAATTATCTCTAACGCAAGTTAACTAACGGAGGAATGATGAAATCTTTTCTGGCAATATTGATCGTCCTGGGGTTAAGCGTTCCGGTATGGGCGGAAGAAACCGTTACCAAGCTGGACGCTAATTCAGTGCGTATCACCATATCTAACGTGAGCGACAAGGAAGGTGTCAAGACCACTATCTCTCAGGAAAAGACCTTCACCCTGGATGAGCTGACCTCCGCCAAGTCTGCTTCTGAATCTGCCCTCAAGTCCTGGGAAGATGCCAAGAAAAAGGCAGACGAGAACATTGCCATACAGACCGAGCAGGTGGCTCTGTGGGATAGGCTGATTGCTGAGAGTACAAAACAGGGGATTGTAAGCGCGGCAAAGGTGGAGAAGATGGAAGCCGCTCCGATGGCTGATGGTGAGAATACAGTAGAGGAACTTAAATAAGGAGGAGCGATGGGTTCGGGTGCGGAAGATGCACTGTACAGTAGGGTAAACTTCCTGGAGCAGAAGTCAGCGGTAAGAGAAGAACAGATCCGAACGCTTGAGGGTGTCCAGGTAAGCCTCATCTGCAAGATTGATGAGATAAACAAGAAGCTTACTGAGATACAGCTCCAGCTGATAAAACGGCTCCCGGCCTGGGGAGTATTCGTTCTGACGGGGTTATGTAGCATTACCACCGGACTGGCGGTATTCGTTATTACACAGCATAAATGAACGCCAAGCTCGAACGCCTAATCAGGGAAAGGGCATTCGAGATATGGCAGGTGCGCCAGGCGATGGGTATGAGATTCAAGCCCAATAGGGCCGGGGCGATGGTAGAGATCACGGCCCAGGATGACTGGCTGGAAGCGGAAGACGATATCGCCAACCCGGAGAGCGCATATGCCGCAGACCAGAACTGACCTTCGGTGCCCGGTGGACAGATTCCACACTGTCTGCAAGATAACAAAGTACGGGCCCGTATGCACCCTTTGTGGCACACTCATAACCAAGGATGAAGTACAGCGTCAGATGAAGCAGTTAAAAAGGGAGGTTAGCAATGGCTGAGATGTCTGGCCGCAAGTTTTCTACCGTAGCAATCGTATCGACGTATTGTGTTACCATATTGGGGGCGCTCGCCTTGACCACGATGAAAATCATGACCGTGGAAGTTTTCATTGCGATGCTCTCAGGATTTGGGGGCGTTGTTATGTACATCGTCAAGGCGTACTTTGATGACAAAGACCGTTCTTTACAAACCACAACCAATGGAGGGCAACCCAAATGAAGAGGCATATAATGTTGGTGGCAGTGTTTCTCGTAGCGATGACCGGCGTGTGCCGCGCGCAGTCCACCGATACGTTAACCTTGGACGACGTGCTCTCAAAGGCGAGCGGTGTTAAGTCAGGCGTGTTCTACAACATCGAGGATAGCAAGTTCCAGGTCATCAATAGCTTCTCAGTCGCAGAGTACAAGGGGTTCAGCCTGGACATCGGTTATGCCAGCCAGCAGGTGCTGTGCGCGAGCCTTAACTACGAAGTGGCCCGCCTTGAGAACTTTGGAATCAAGTTGCCGGTGTTAAAGGATGTGGTGGCCAAGGTAGGCGCAACTGCAGGCATAAAGCGCCTGGGTGGCAGCAATGAGTTCGTCTACGGGCCTGACGCTGTATTGCAGGTGAGGTTCTAATGAAGAACTGGGCCGTGTTGATATTCGTGGCAGTGCTGCTGGCGACTAACACTGGCACCGGCTTCTACTGCTACGAAAAAGGCAAGGCCGTGGCATACTCCAAGGTAGCCAAGGAGGTGCCCACGCAGACATACAACGCCCAGGGTCAGCAGAACATAGCAAACACTTACCAGAATGTGCCCCTGCGGCCCGCGCTCAGCCTGTTCAGTTGGGGGCGTTTTCACCTTGTTAGCTTTGACCAGGCAGCAGTAATAATGAATGCAACCCAGCGCATCACCCAAAAGTCTCCGGAAAAGCCGACTGCGCTTACGCTGCAGCGCACTGCGACCGCTAAAACGCACATTGCCACCAAGGGGGTAAAAAGGTGATAAAAGTAGCACTTTGTTTATTGTTGGCAGCCCTATGGCGCATAGGTGGTTGGCACTGGCGCGTGGCCCGCATAGTAGTGATACCGGCCATAGTGGGGGTATTCTACGCTTTTACGAGCCCGCTGCTTGGAGTTCTCATGTTTGTGAGCGCCAACATTATAAGGCTGGGCGATGGTAATTGGAGTCCTGAAGATGACCCCAAGCCCAGCTTCTTCGGTTGGCTTACGCACGATCGCACAGGAGTATGGACAAAGGGGCTCCATGGCCTTACTTGTGGATTAGTGGCCCCCTTGCCGCGCTTCTTCATTGGCGGGATGAACGTGTGGCATTACCTGCTGTGGGCTATCGGCTTTGGAGTGGTCAGTGCCCTCTTGCGCCTTACGAAGCAGGTCTGGATTGAAGAACCTTGCCGTGGTGCATGGTTTGCCGGTGTGATGTTTATCTAACGGCCACCGCTGCGCATTGCTTCCTGAATAGTACGCACGTCGTTCCACAGCTGCGCGCCAAGGTATTCTTGCACCGCAGCTCTGCCGTATATCTGCTGTTCCTGCCCGTATACCCACTTATAGTTGGCATCGAGCATGCGCTTGCCATTAATCCAGTGGCGGTGTTCGATGACCACGTCCTTGGTGTGCCAAAGCATATTGAGCGCCTGCAATAGGTGCTGAAAGTAATCATCGATACCAATATGCTGGAACTTGGGCCATATCATGTGCCCCAGGGCCCGCACTATGTTGCCACTCAACACGCAGCCGGAGGGGTGCTGGTACGCGGCCCATTCCGTAAGGTTGTCCTCTGCGGCTGCCATTCCCCAGCCGTTGCCCTCCCTCTCTACTATGCCTACGAGCTCAGCATCCCAGGCAGTGGTGATGAAGAAGTGATCGTCGTTGACAGGCGCGTAGTAGTCATAGCCAGGAAACTCCCTGCATAGGTGATTGTAAGCCTGGGCCAGATAAAGGCGGCTCCCCATAAGCACGTTGATATAACGGCCTTGCACTACATGCGCGTACTCAGCGAACTTTGGGTCATCAGTGTTGAGGTAAACCGCCATATCGGTGCCGGGGCTTCTTGTTTCAGCCCAACTATCGAGCATGTCGCGCAGGGTGCTGGGTCTGCCGCGTGTGGGGCACATGGTGAGTATGCGTTTACCCATGGCGTTCTACCTCCACCCCTTTAAGGATGAGCAGGTCTTTATCGCCCTTCTCACCGAACTGCTCAACCAAGCGCGGGTAGATGGGGTTGCTCTTGTCGATGATTCCTGACTGCAGCATGGCCCGCGCTTCGGCATTGTAAAGGTAACTACGGTTCCACGGGGTTACATGCCTATGGCACAGCTGTACGTCCAGGTGGACAAAGGGCTGTATACCTGCGTCCAGCAACTTCTGACAGAACAGGCTGTCGCCAGCAACGCCTTTCTCGAACGGGTAGTACGGTGTGAGCATCTTCTCGAATATGCTGGTTTTGATAAGAGTAAACGGGGTGGCCGTCATGTCGCATGGTACGATGGGGCTACCATCCTTTCCGCGCCCTACTTCTTCAAGCTGCATGAGCCTGTTCTTGTATATCTCTGGCAGTGTTTTGGTGGGGTCAAGGCGCTTAAACGCGCACCGGCTGTAAGGGAAGCCAGCTATGAACATGGCACCGCTGATGAACTCCTTGTCGGCGTCTAACAGCTTGTTGACGAAGCCCGCCTGGAATCCCCACACGTCGTCATCCATGCGGAAAATGTAGTCAGCTCCGTGGGTTATGGCGACGTGGGCTATTTCATTGTCGGCCTCCGTTACGGGTCGGCGATAAGGGAAGTACGTGTTCACCATGAAGCCACGATTGCAGAACTCGTTCATGGCTCCAAGGAACGTAGCAAGCCACTGCCCAGGGTCAGGGCAAAGGCCGAAGGTGGGACACGCCATCAGTATGCTTTTGCGGTTTTCCATTGTCATTCCTCCACCTTGCAGTTGCTGATTATATTACGAATAGTTTCATCTTCCATGCTTACGTTTCGGTTGTGGCTGCAGCCCTTGATATCCCAATTGACGTATATCTTGAATCCCAACTTTTGACACTTGGTGTAGAAGATATTGTCGGGCGGAGTGTTCTGCCACTGCGATTCTATCAGTGGCGACCACTGGAACAGCTCCTCCCCCATATCTCGAAAAACGTCGAACACCCTCTTCGAGATAAGTATGCAGGCAAAGCTGGTTGAGAAAACCTCCTCGGTGCCCGACTTCTTCATGGTGTATCCGCGCGGTAGCTTGCCGGGCTGAGCCTTTTCCCCGGTGTTGGCATTGAGGTGCATATCCTTATTCTTTGGGTCATAGTGCCAGGTGGGAACCGATACGATATCCTTGCCACTGGCGATGAGCTTGTCGAGCGCATCATTGGGCGGGGCCACGTCTGCATCCATGAATAGGACGTAGTCAAATTCGCGGAAGGGCAACTGATTGACTATCTGCCGCTGCGCCATTTCAGCGCTGAAACTGCACACCCCGAACACCAGCTGGCAGTCATGCTTCTTGTATTGTTCAGCGATGAACCGCACAAGCTCATGATACACGTCGTTGGTTCCGCGGGTGGGCAAAGCCAGAACGATTTTCATTGAGCGTTCCTCCTATACGAAGTTGAGGTGTACTGGAGGGTTCGCCATAAGCCTGCCGTAGTTTCCTGGGCCGCCGCACATCTTCACCAGCGCCTCGTCAAGATCTCCATGATACTCCTTTGTGAGGATATCCATAAACTTGAGGCATTCGCAATGCCTGCACTGGCCTGTACAGAGCTTGTCGAGGGGTGTTGCAGCAACCTTGCGCACAATGTTCCAATAGTGGTCAGAATACAGGATGCCGCACAACTCTTGTTCGTTGACATTGCCGTAGCAGTACTCCGCGTTGCCGAACATAAACCCGCAAGGGTAGCAGCCTCCGTCTCCAGATATCTGAAAGAGGAATGGCAGGTCAATGCAGCGGTCAAAGCCCCAGTGCCTGCGCTTCGTTATTTCCGTGGAGTCCTTCATGGCCCCCCACTTGACGATTATCTTGGTTCGCTCGTTGGACATAGTTGCCGCCTGCAGGAGATCGTCTTGGGCCTTGCCGTATTCATCCATATCGAAGTGCATGGGCATGCCTGCGCCACCATCGCTGAACTGCTTAATGACGAGGTAGTCAACGCCCCAGTCCACTGCGGCCTTGGCCAGGGGAAGTATCTCGCTGAACCCGTCAGGAATGAGTACGGCCTGCAGCCCGATGGTGCAGCCATTGTTGTGCGCTACGGCATGTTTGACCACTGCTTCTATCTTGGCCAGGCTTCCAGCGGGGGCACCCATTATGCTGTCGTACTTGTCTATTCCTGAGATGTTGAAGCGCAGCCAGGTGCAGCTTGATGTGAGCGAGTCAACCTTGCCGAGGTTCCCATGCAGCAGGAGCCCATTGGTAGCCACAGCGCAATCAACGCCAAAGGCGTGCAGGTCGAATGTGAAGTCCAGTAAGCCCTCGTTCATGGTGGGCTCGCCATCACCGATGATGGATACCGACTTCACTCCGACCAAGCCGGCGTCGCGGGCCAGGCGACGGAGGGCCGACTTGCTGATGAACTGCGTTCCTTTGCCCTGCTTAACACCGTAGCAGTAGACACACTTGATATTGCACGCCTTGTGAATTCCCATGTCAATGTGGATGGGCATTATGCGTTCACCATTAAGGAACTGCTGCAAGCGCTCCTGGTGCCAAAGCAACTTGCACCCATCGAACAGGAACTTCTTAGGTTCACTCGTGAGATAATCAAGCATGTTTGTTCAGCCTCTCTATTTTAACGCTGGTGTGACCGCCCTGTTGCAGGCGGTTGGTTTTGATTTTCACGTCGCAGGGGTTGCAGGTGCCATAATACTCACAAAGGCGCGCCTCATCAAAGCTGATTAACTCATCGTTTATGTGGAGCAGGCTTTCGCACCCAGCATAAAGCAAGGAATGGCAGCCATGTATGAGGCCGTCCGGCGCTATCAACAACTCGCTGGGGTGGCACAGCACGTTGAAGTTCTTATGGCCCGTTATGGCGTCAGGGTACTTATAGGTGCCATGCGTGTCATCCAGGTATTCCTTCATGCGGAAGTCAATGTCAACCTCCTCACATATAGCCCGCATTTCGCTGTTCTCGCATATCATGTCAGGATGGTTCAGTGCCCAGATCCCTACTGAATAATCCTTCTGCTTCAGTGTATAAACCTTTTTGGCCAGTTCGTTGGGATTCATACCCATGTGGAATGAGAAGCGTATGCTTGCATAAGGAGCCTGGCGCTTGAAAACGCTTGTCCCCACCTTGGCCATAAAATCATACACGTCGAACTGTCCGTTGGTTAGCAGGTCAAGGTGCTTGCCTGCTGCGTGCAGCATATTTACCAACTGGTAGAACTCTTTGTGCGTGGTGGGCTCGCCGCCCTGCAGGGTGATGGGCAAGTCCTCACGGGTTTCAATGCGGCTGAGCCCATCGAACCATTCCTGCGCGCCCATCTCAATGCGCGGAATGAACTCACCCTGCCGGTTGATGCAGTAAGGGCACGCCAGGTTGCAACGTAGGGTTATAAACGCGGCGACGTAATTATAGTTTTCGGGTAGCTTAATCGGTGGCTTCATAGAGCTCCTTATATTCTGTGAGCAGTAACGGTTGCTTACATCCCTGCGCCAACCCATAGTAGAACTGCACCCCGCGCACCGTAAGCACGCGCACGGAAACGATTGACGGTTCGTAACTGAATAGCGGTGAGTAGTCTTGCTTGTGCTGCCAGCCAGGGTCTAACGGGTGGTCATTGCCAACGCAGGCCCGAATTATAATGGGAATCGTGAGGCCGTAATGCTGCAGCTTGCCCACATGGTTGAATAGTGCGTCAGCAGCAGCCAGCATGAAGTCCATGCGCTCAAAGCACAGCACCGGCAGGAACCCATTGAGGGCCAGGCCTATTGCAACGCCCACCATCAAGTTCTCCGCCACGGGCATCTCTATGCAGCTGGCCTCGCAACCTTTGAGGGTTCCATTCATCTGCGGGCCGCACTTGGTGTTATAACCAACAAAGCGCACCTTTGGATTACTTGCCAACTGCAGCATTTCCTTGTGTAAGGCCTCTTTGTATGTCATCACATAAACTCCACATGCTTGCCTGTACCGACGTGCGGGTAGTTAGGCGTGTACTTATACCTGTAAACGTATTCAGGCCCGTTGAACACCTGCGGCCATGACTGTCCTTTTCCCCAGCGCTCCTTGTACGGGGTGGCCACGCTCCTATCATTATCCTCTATAATGAACGTGATGGGCAGTTCCTGGCCAGCCGCATAGCGCAAAGCCTCAAAGAACCAGCCTTGGTCGCAAGCCCCGTCGCCAACAAAACAGTGTACCCGTTCATTGCCACCTGCCAGCTTTATTCCAAGGGCAGTTCCAACAGCAGGGGCACAGTTACCACCAACGATGCCCGTTGATACGAACCTGTTGGGCAGGTCAATGATGTGCATGCTGTTACGCCGGTTGACTATCTGGTCGAACAGGTACTCCGTGTTGTCAGTGTGGAGCAGGTAATGGTACGCGTTGCGGTGCGTACTAAACACCCAGTCGCCAGGCTTGACGAACATATAGAAGTAGTTTAGAAGCTCAACCTCATTGCCTCCGCAGAAGTGGTGCGGGCAGCGAATGCGGCCAGCTTCCCACTCCCTCTTTATACGTTCCTCAAATGCGATGAGCTCCTTTATTCCCAGCTTATTCACCCTGGCCGCCCTCCTCTAACGTCTTGGCCTCGAATTGCATTCCCGCATTGGCGTAGAACTTGTCGTAAGTATCCTCGGATAGGTGCTTTATCTTCTCCTCGACGAAGCCGATGCGCTTATCCAGCATGTTCTTGCTCTCTATACGAACCTTGTTGGTGTTGCGTATCATTATTGCGCGCCTTCCCACTTCTGAAAGGGGAATACTGCCCTCTGCTGCATTGCGCACGCTGTGTTCCAAGTCCCAGATAGTCAGGTTAGCCTGGGCAATGCGGATGACGGCCAACAAGAACTCACCATCTATGCCGGATTGCTTGCACCAGCCCAGCATGTCTGCCAGTTCTTTTCCGGCCCCCGGAAGCTTGCACAGCGCCTTTTTTGACACAATGGTCATCCGGTCAATGAACTCACCGAACGTGTAGGTGAATATTGGGCGACCGCCCTTCTGTTGGTACATCTGCCTTGCTATGGCATGAACCGTACTTTTGTACCCCTCCTTGAGCGCTTTACCGCAGTTCATTCAACACCCGCGACGTATTTCTCTTGGGTTTCAAAGAGAACGTGCTCCTTGCCGTGCTTGTCGTATGTCTTGATGGGCACCAGCATGGACGGGCATTCCGGCGTAGGAACCTTGGGAACCAGCCGGTCGCCGATCTTGACCTTCTTGCAATCCGGGCCCACGTCCACCACGCGGAAGAAGTGGAACGGGATCCTTTCGCGCATGGCACCTTCCTGACGTTCCTTAACGGTGCCGGGCAATACTATCTTGCTCTTGCTCACTTCGAACTTCCAGTCATCTTCGAGCAGCTCCAGGAAAATCACATCGTCGAATACCTTCATGTTTTTAGCTCCTCAGTTAAACAGCTCGTGGTTGCCAAATAGGGCGTTCTCAAAGCTTCCCGTTACGCGATTGTAAAAACAACATTCGCACCCATCCTTACCCAGCTTCGTTATAACCATTGCAACTTCTGGCGCAGACTTGTGGTAAACAATTGCACCAAGTAACCATCTCGTCAATATCTGCTCCTGCATAGCCCCCCCTAATTGTAGCTCAACCAGTTTCCACCACCAAACATTCCAGTGAAGTCGTCAAACCTATCTTTGAACCACTGCTGCAAGCGCTCCCACCTGTTCATGTTATCCCCTCCTAAAGATAGTTGAACCGGCCTTGTGGCGTGAGCAGAAAGCGCTTGATTTTTACCAGCGCTTTGCGCTTCACTTGTCGAACGGCTTCTCCTGTGATGCGCGGGTGCATTTTGTTTCCTATGGTCTGCAGCGTTTCTTCGAAGCAAAAATGGTAAACTATGACTTCTGTTTCGCGGGCATTCAGGCCCGATAAGGCAGTTACAAGCAGTAACCCAGCAGCTTCTCCTTCGCCTGGTGCGTGCCGTGGCCGCGACATTCTGTCATCCTTTTCTTCATTAGGCTACCCTTTTGACGTTGACTGCTCGCGGCCCCTTTTTTGAATCTTCGCTTTCAAACTCGACCGGATCGCCTTCATTCATCGTGTCGAAGTCTGTGGCCATGGAACGGTGGAAGAAAAGGTCGCCGCCCTTCTTACCGTCAACAACCTCCGCAGTGATGAACCCAAACCCGCGCTCATTGTTCAGCTTCTTGATGATACCCTTTGCCATGTCTGATACCCTCCTATTTTGGTTTTGTTACGCGTTGACTTCACCTTTGCCGGAACCCTACTCTTGATGTATTTGACGACGTCGCCCACAGTTTTCATCTTTGCGGCGTCTTTGTCGTCAATGAGGATCGAAAACTCGTCCTCCAATTCCATGACAAGCTCGATCATGTCGAGGCTGTCCGCATGCAGATCGTCCTTCAGATTTGCCGACATGGCAAGCTGATCGTCTTTGCATCTCAGCTCTTTCTCGATTGCCCTTTTGGTGCGAACCTCAACAGAACTCATAAGCCCACCTCCTTTATGTCTGCAGGCGTGAGGTCGAACTCCTCCATCTGCTTTTGCAGGCGCTCCTCCTCTTCGGGAGTTACCTGCTCTCCGGTTTTGATGCGCGCCTTGCGCAGTCGGGCAATGTATTTGACGATTTCCCTGCGCGCTACGGCACGGCAGCGGGCCATGAATCCCTTAAGCTCAGCGTCGAAGTCGGCGAGCACGCTGGCCAGATCATCAGTGGCTGGCTGAGGCTCGACATGCACGGGGGTGCACTTGATTGAGGCCTTGCGCGACTGTTTTACGGCGGAGACTTTGCCCTCCTCTTTGGAGGTGTACTTCGAGACGTCAAAGCTCGTTGCGTTCAATCCAGGGTGTAGCCTATTCATCTCGGTCGCTATTTCCTTGAGGCGCTTGAACTGGCCGCTCGTGCGCATTGTTTTCATCTGGTCGATATTCTCTGGTGAGAACTTCGGCTTACCCCGTGGCATCTGCATCCTCCCTTGGCTGTGCTGCTGTTTTTTTATCAGTTGAATCATGACATTTTTCGCAAAGGGTTTCCAGGTGGTCAGGATGGCACAGTAAGAACTGCCTTATTACCCTGTAAACTTCCTGCCAGTTGAGTACACCGTCTTTGTGATGCACCTCCACATACACCTCTCGTCCATGAGCCTTGCTGGCATGCGCATGGCATTTGCAGCAGGAACGGCTATCCCTCTTGAGGGCCATGCCGCGCTCCCTTGACCGCAAGAACAACCGGCGCAGCGCAGCTTTGATTTTTGAGTTCGGCGTGTAAGGCAGGCGCTTGCCCATATTATATCACCAGATTCTTTGCTGTGATGCGTTTATTTTTCTGCTTGGCGATTATCTGCTGGCACTCGGTGGTTATGTGAAAGTCCAGCGCTTTAACACCATCCTTTCCGATTTGCTTTTTGCACTTCTTTGCCAGGCGCTTTAACTGCGTTATCTTTAGTATCATGCGTGTCCTTTATGATTTGAGGTGTGGTAATACGCGCTCAATGGCAATGTCGACGTCATGCTCGGTGAAGCCACGATTCATCATGAAGCCCTTGAGCGACCTTTTCCCATTGTAAATCTTGGAAGCGTCAATGAGGAACTTGTCTGTTAACTCGATTGGTTCGGGTGCTGGTTCTTCTTGGCGGCGGGGCTTGTTTGTGCGCATGCGCCAGTGATAGTCCTTGATATCATCAAGGTATCTTTCCAGGAACTTTTCCTTGAACGGGTGTTTGATCAGGTTCAGCTCGTCTATAAGACCAACGACTATCTTTGGCGACTTGTTCGGGATTAGCTTGAACCTGTTAACCACCCACACTATCTCTTTTTCTGCATCCCAGTATATGTTCGTTTTTTCCGGTTCTTCAGTTAAATGCTTGAACGCCTTTTCGAACTGCTCCTTACCCATGCGCAGCTTTACCTGCGCTTCTTCCAAGTCAATGGAATAAATGCCCGACAGGGTAATGCCGCCGTTGCCGAATAAGTAGATGAACATCAAGCGGCAATCGCTATCCGGAAGTCGCTTGAAGAACGGGTCGCTCCATATCTCGGTGTAGAGGGGAACGTATTTTAACATGTCTTACCTTGTTTTAGGTTGGGGCTGGCCCCGATAAGGTGCGTTTAGCCGAATACCCCAACTATTTAACCTTTAACCTGACCGTCTTCGATGTATATTCCGGCACCAGGTGCGTCAGTAACTTCTTCTTCCCACAGCTGGAAGCCTTGAGCCGCAGCCATGTCTTGCAGTATCTTTTTGCCTGCACTGTCAAGCAGGCTGCCTTGACGAACCAGTATAACGCGCAGCTTGGGATTGAGCCCCATTGCTATAGCCGTGCTGATTCGTATCTGCTGTCCGGTGGAAAGGCGCTGCAGTGGAATGTCGTTGAGCAACACATTCTCCTCGTCGATGCCCAGCCCCTCGATGGGCATTTTGGCATTGAGAATGCGCGTGCGCTTTTCCGTGAGCACCTTGTTTACGGACTCCTGTACATTGGCCGCTATTTCCTGGGCCGTGTTGAGCTTGGCGGTAACCCCGCGCTTTTCGTTCATGGCGCGTATGGCAGTATTCTGTTCCTCGATGGTGATGACCTTTGCCGCCTCGTCGTCTATTTGCTGCTGGGTAATGGTTTCATCAGGTAGGGGATTCTGCGCCGGTTCGGTGGGTAAATAACCTTGCTCACCCAGGAACGCAGCCTCAAGTTCACGCAGGTCATGTGTTCCCTTTGCGATTTTGTTTATATCCTTTTCCAGCTGCGCAATGGCCTGCCGCTTCTCTTCTATGGCCAGGTTGTTGTGCGCTATCTCCTCGCGCACGCTTGACAGGCGATCGGCGACGTCCTCAACCCTATCCTTGTGCGCTTCACGGGCCTGGCGGTTCTCCTCATTAACCACAAAGCAATCGCGATTCCAGGCGTCGCGCTGCAGGCGCAACTGCTGCACCTTGGCCAGCTGCTCGCTAATGCTCAACTCAGCGGTGGGCACGGCGGCATCATCCTTCCAGGTGCCAACCAGGGCCTCAAGGCGCTTGATCTCGCGGTTGATTTCGGTGCGTTTTTCGTAGAGCGCATCGTACCTTTGCTCAAGGTCGCCGAAGTCCAGGTTGACCATCTGCATGAGCTGGGCCCGCTGCTTGGACGGTTCCATGCTGAGGAACGCCAGCGGGTCGAAGGTGAGCTTGCCGATGAACTCGTTTATCTTGGTCTGCGGGGCGGGGAACTTTGCCCCCTCTTTGTTGCGTATTTCAACGCGGTCTTTTCCGTCGCTGAACACGCGGCGCACCACGTATTCACCCAGGTCTATTTCCACCATTCCCTGTTCGGCTCCGTGGCGCACGATGTCTTCCAGCTTGGCACCGGAGAGGCCGCTGTATATGGCGTCGAGGATGGCACTTTTGCCAGCCCCATTTTTGCCGGTGAGCTTGACAACGCCTTCATCGGGGGTTATCTCAACGGCCTTGATGTTCTTGATGTTCTGAACTTGTAGCTTGATGATGTTCATTGCTTGCCTCCCTTTTTGTCGTACTTGTAAAGCCCAGCCTTTAATAGCCACAGTATTTTGAATCCTGGCATGGCCAGCAAGAATGCAGCAGAAGTGCGCATTTTGTATGCGGGGCAGTGGACTGACCGGCGCTTGCTGGCCAGCAGTTCTATTCCTTTGAGGGTTCTTACTTTGCGGCCCATGGTTATACCTTGAATAACTGGTTGCGCAGGTGCTTGCGAATCGGCTCATCGTAAATGTAGTCAATGTCGCCATCTGCGTTGACGCCTACAGGCTTCAATATGCCCTGCAGGTAGTAGAGGACTCCACGGTTCGTCTTGAGGTCATCCCAACCGGCGCGCAACTTCTCGGCCCAGGTTGTGTTGTCCATGGCCTTGGCCGCAGCACCTGTTCCGAAGCACATATCATGCAGGCTCTGCGTGTGGGCCCAGGCAGGAATGTAGTCCTTAGCTGACACCCTGGTGCCAGGGTTCTCCCGTGCCACCACTACGGCGTTGGTGGCATTCTGCCGCTGCCAGTTGCCAAATATGGGGTCATCGGGTCGTATGCCGCAGCAGCATCCGGTGTCATTGAGGTGCTTGAACAACGGGTCGCTGCTGGCAAATGTCATGCCGCAGGCGTGGGCAATGTCGCGGGCAGCGTAGAAGATATCCTCTGCCAGCTCTCTGCGCAGCCGGTTGCAGGCCCCGCCCTTGATGCGGTTCACCGCGTATATCTTGCGCAGCGGCATGGCCAGCAGTTCTTCGAGCATGTCCCAGTCCTTCTTCTTGTCGGGCTTGATGCTACCAGGTGTGAATATTGCTTCCATGCTCACGGCTTTGGCACCGGCTTCCGCGCAGCGCTCGATGAGTTCCTTGTACGCCTGCGGGTGTGCCGGGGTGCGGTCGCTCAAGTTGGGCATGATAGGCCTGAACCGCAGGCTGGTGCTGACCCCGCGCTTGCTCAACGCCGCCATAGTGGCTATGCGCTTGCTGGGGCTGGGTGCTTTGCGGTCAATCTTCGTGAGTAGGTCGTCATCAATACTGATGATGCTGAACGCCACCCAAAAGATTTCCGGCAGGCTGAACGCATCGAGGTATTCAGGCGTTGAGAGCAAGTCTCCCTTAGTGCTGATGCGGCACGGCTGGTTATACTTCTTGAACAGTGCGGGCAGCTGCAGGGCCCAGCCTTGCTGGCGTTCGATGTTGTCGAACGAGTCATTCAAGGTTCCCAGCTGAATGGGGCAGGGCTGCTTCTGGTCGCGCTTGAGGGCGAAAAACATGGCCTTACCTTTGTCATCCTGGGCTTCACCACTGAGAATACGTTCCAGCCTGCCGATGTTGAACTGCTTCAACTTGGCGGCGGCAGCATTGTGCCCCTCCAAAAAGTTTGAGAAGCAGTAAATGCAGCTGTAGCTGCACATGCTATGACTATCCATGCTCACGGGCAGGGCACAGTCAAAACCATCGGCGGTGAAGCGGATTCCATCGTAGCTGGTGGGCAGCTCTTGCTTGGCCCCGGCGCAGTTGGTCATGGTGCTGCAACCACGGCATTCGGCGCAAGTTCCCACGCGCTTGTAACGCTGTTCGAGCTTAGACCGCTGCGGCTTCGGACTTGGGCATGCCATTGATTACCTCCATGAGCTTGGCCGTGTCGATTTCTCGGCGGCTGCGGTTCCTCCCGAGCAGCGCTGCAATGCGCACCCAGTCGTCCTCGGTTTCGAACTGGACGTACATCCACATCTTGATGGGCTTCTTGAATCCGGGGTTCTCCTTCTCGAACTTCTCCTTCTGCTGCTGCAGCTCGCTTTCCGTCTGCGTGCCAGAAAGGTCAAACAGGTGTTCCGGCGGCAGGCCCAACGTGGCAAAGTCGAACAGCTGCTGCTCGCCAAGCTCATCCTTGAGCATTTTTGAGATGATGCGGCTGTTCAAGCCGGTGGTATTGTCGGCAACACGGTAAGCCTTCTTCTTTTCTTCCGTGAGGCCGATTATGCTGGCCACCAGCGGCACCGTTGTCCAGCCCAGCAGCTTGAGGGCCGCCAGGGTGCCATGCCCGTAGAGCAACACGCCTTCCTCATCCATGCCGATACTAACCTTGTTGTAACCGAACTGCTGTACGCTGCAGGCAATTTCTTTGATGTTGACGGCGTGGTCAAAGGCGTTCTGCGGGTACGGCTTCAAGCTGTTGATATCCACATCCCTCATTACAAACATCTGACGCTCGCTCATACTGTCCTCCCTGGGGTTATTTCCCTGCGTTGGTATCTACCGCCGCCGGATGATTTTTCATAAATGCGCGTTAAGCACATGTGCTGTTTGTAGGTGATGGTGCCTTCCCCACCTCGGTTCAAGATTGAGTTCATGAAGTTATGCTCAAAGCCATTGGGCTTATACCCTGCCGACTTGATGAACCTTATAAGTGTTATAGCCTCGATTTGCAGCATTTTAAACTCCTAAACTCTTGCAGAGTTCCGCCGCCTGGGTGGCATTAAGGTCATCAACCACCCACACCGTGTATTCATCAAACAGGCGCTTTGAGATTTCTCCCTGGGCCTTGCTGTCCAGCGTGGCCAAGTGCGCCTTGAGGCGGGTGTGGAACTCGGCGGCAGGCGCGGGGTTCTCCTTTTCCTTCGGCTGCGGAGCCGAAGGCTGGGTAACTGGCTTGGCCGGTGGCTGTTGTTCCTTGGCCTGTCCAACAGGTGCCGCAGTAGGAGGCTCTTTGACTATTTCGCCTTCCTCCCACTTGGTCTCATCGGGAACGGCAGTCATGTCGGGTTCTATCTTGGTTTTTACAGTTTCGTCGGTGGCTATCTGCTTTTGCACGTCGATGGAAAGCGGCAGCAGCTTGGTGAGCCGTTTTACGGCCGTCTTTTTGGCCATTTCCTCGTACCAGCGGGCCCAAGGACTGTAGTCGCTGGCTCCAGCCTTGCTGGCGGAGCGCACCTTGTCGATGTCCATGCGGGGCAGGTAAACGAACACCTTCTCATCCGCGATGAGGTTCTTGGCGATTGCGTATACGCCCTTGACCTGCCCGCGGTCCTTGCCCTCTGCTGGCCGGTGCATAAGCACGGGGTTTAGTCCCAACTCATATTCGAATTCGTCATGCTCGTAAACGCATTCTGTCGATAGGATGGTTGCCTTGCCGCTGCGGTTGACGAGTTCGATGAGCCCCTTGTATCCGATGATGAACTGCACGTCGCGGCCATTCTTGTTATTGAATGGCACATAGTAGCAGTGCGCAATGTTGCCAGGCATTAGTCCCAGTTGCGCGGTCTGCACCATGGCACCGATGAGGCTGCTCTGCGTGCAGCTCAGCAATTCAGGGTTGCTGCGGATGACCATGGTGAACATGCTCACCAGCCTGTCAACCGTGATTGATTGCGGCAGGGCTTTGGAGATGAGTTCCTTCTGCTGCTGCATGAAGTCGAACACCGTCAGCACCTTGGCGGCTGTTGCCACCGTTTTCGCCACTTTGGTATTATCCATTCTTAGCTCCTTTGCGCTTTGCGTAGCGCAGCACACGGAAGTCAGCGGCTGCGACCGTGTACTCCTTGCGGTGCTGCTTTTTCCATGTTATCTTGTAGCGGTCAGTATTGCCGCATTCGTTTTCTTGCAGCATGGCCTTGAGGGTGTTCTTCTGCTGCTCAATGGTGCCTTTTAAGCTGGCCAAGTCCTCGGCCAAGCTCTCAAGGCTTTCCACTATCTTGTTGGCGTCATCATCCATGGTAACAGGCTCACCGAATATTACGTCTGGGAACAGGGACTGCAACGTGTCGCTGTCTTTGCAGGATATCTGCATGGGCATGACCTTGGGAACCACGAACGTGTTCCAGAACTCCACGGCTTTAGCCACCATTTGGTCAAACACTCTTTGGTCGAACTCAACCGTGCGCTCGATGTACTTCTGCCCGCCAATGAGGACGGCCAGGTGCCCCACCTTGCGGCCCGTGATGCCCAAGGCAAACATCACCTGGCAAACGTAATGCACGGGGGCATCCTCGGCACCTTCTTCGTCCTCCCAGGCCTTGCTCATGCGAGCGTTGGCGGTTTTGCACTCCACCAGCTCGTCGCTACCTTCTACCTCGTTGTCAAGCTCGCAGGAAAGAAACGGGTAAGCGGGGTGGTAAAACCTCCGCTTGTTGGGGATAAGCTTAACCCCGTTTTTGTCGGCATACTTATCACCGACGACCCGTTCAAGCCGGTTGCCCCATTCGACTGCCTCATTGTCGCTCAGATCTTTGGGCGGAAGTTCCCCCGTTTTCTCAGCCCAGACGGCCAGAAGCGTTTTGTAGGGATTCAGCCCGAGGATAGCGGCAATGTCTGAAGAACCGATGAACCTCGTGCGATCTTCACTCATATTTTCTCCTCGCTTTCTTGATTGCTAACAGCTCTTTGTCGATGAACTCGCTTATGTACGAGTGATACTGGTGGGACAGTGTGCAGAAGGTCTTGTTGGCGCGCAGCTTTTGGTGGCAGCGGGCCAGGAACTGGACTTCTTCTTTTGTGAGCGGTGGCTTCAACATGACGTTTTTCATCCTTTTGAACATTATAGCAGGTGAGTCTACCGTCCTCCAACTTTTTGCAGCCAGCGCCGGTCGACTATGGTGGTTCCGTGCGCGAACTGCAATTTTTTCACAGGGGAGTTCTTGTTTATCAAGTCCACCTTCTGCAGCGTGCGGTGCATCGTCTTGAGCAAATCCCACATCGTTGGTTCCCGCTTGGTGCGCGCGAGGTATGTTGCACAAAGCGTCATGAGGTCGCCTTCAAAGGCCAGTCTGTCTGTCGCCATGGGTAAGCGCTCCTAAGAGTTGAGTGTGGCTAAAAAGTACTTCGCGAATCGTTTCCCTGCGCTGCTTTTTACCATCTCGACCTCGATGTTGTGGCCCTGCTGCTTCAAGCGGCATACAACGCTGGCCAGACGCATGCAGCCGTAAAGGTTGAGTGCTTCGAGCGGGGTGATCGCCTTGCCTTCGTAAAGGTGCCGCATGATGCGCGCTTCCTGGGTGGAACTTTTCTTGGGGTCATACTTGAATTCCATTGCTTCTTCCACTGCCGCCTCCTTTGGCTGTTCGAACCTTTCCCATGCCGGGTTAGTTTGCAGACTGCCAGTTGCACCACTTGGTAACCTTGCCATTTTTACTCCTTCCCCATCAGGTTATCAATCGCTATCATTAAGTATTCGCACTTAGTTGATTTATTTATCTTTTTTATTTAAAAATCAGAAAATGATTGGCTACCACTTGGTGTAGCTGTAAAACGATAACATTTCTTGCGTAATCTGCATTTGGTATTTGAACACATGGTTATATCGGGCATTGTTTATCCTCGCTTATCTCTGCAATCTTTTTCATTAACTCATAATAGAATTTACCATCTCGGTCATTTTCAGTAGTAGCTAACCACTCCATTAGTTTCTGCCACCGAGCATTACCGTTCATTTTGCCTCCTTTTCCGGACAAATATTGATAAAATGAGCTTCTTTATTCTCTAATGTCGCTTTTGCCAAAATTAGTCCATTACTTAACCCACGCATATAAGCATCAGTTTTATTAGACGGGTCACTTAACTGGATCCTCATAACATCATCCAGGTCTTTCATTCCCTTTTGCCCCGGACACCTCACCATATCAGGATTGCTGGCGGGTAAGATGGCGAGGATGGCATCGGCGGCTTTACCAAAACCAGCTATTTCGCTTGTTTCGTCGTACCTATCGTGTCTAATCTCCAATTCATCACAGAGCACTCTCATAATCATTTCCCTACTCCACGCCTTCTTCGATTCGATGGCATGGAGTTTTTCCTGCTTCTGCATTAAATCGCCGATAGCATTTCCCGACTTCTGTATCAGTATACCCTCAAGTTCAATGACCTTCTCCTTCAGCTCGGAGTTTTCGGATTCGAGTTTCATTTCCCTTGCGAAAGTGCTACTGGGTGTAGTATATAATACTTCCTCGAAATGCTTAATCTTCTGCAACGCCTCATCCCTTTCCTTTGTGAGCGTATCAATTTGCTTCTGCAACCATTGTACATTCCAGGATTTATAGTCCATCTTCACCCCCCCCTCTTTTATGCGTGATTGTTCCAGAGCTTGCCGGGCAATTAGTAATGCCTCTTTCAACCCCTCCGTCATATTATTTCCCATAGTGCCAGAACCACCAGATTTATGATGCACAGTTATCTCGTGAGCTTTATCTATTCCCCAGGGCAATTTATCTATCAGGTTCTCCAACGCCTCCCTCAATACTTCCAGTTCCATCTTCTGCTTGATGTAGATTGGCATGAAAAGGTCATGGCAGGAGTTGAAATCATAAGAACCACAATCGCAAAAGCCTCCGCCTAAACATTCTTCTAAATGTGCTCTCTTCTCCGGCACCTCGTCCTTTGCATTGATGACAACGTCTATAAGTTCAATAGCGATTTGTAACGCTTTTCCATTCATCTCTTGATATGGCTGTATAGGGTCGCATTCATCCTGCATCATAATTAACCTTCCTTTTGCTTCCTTCAATTCGGGTATGTTCATTTTAATCCTTTCGTAATTTATCCAACGATACTGTAGTAAACCGTCGGTTCTTAAATGGATATGCACTACCTGGGTTAATAGCTATCTTTGCCCCTTCCTTCGTCTTACACGCACCAAATGTTGTAACTACCATCTTGACAATCGTTCCGTTGACCCACAGCCCTAATGGATTATGGTACGGCTTGCAGACCCAATGAACATCATCACCTACCTTGAATTTTTCTACCCCAAAATCTTCTTTCTTCATCTTCCCTCCCTTGCTCGGTTTCATTTAGACCTCACGGGTAAAGGGTCAAATTGCCGAGACTGGCTGGAGCGGACGGGCCGGACACAACCGCCGTTGGCCTTACCGAAGCCGCTCACGTAGCCATCGTCGGAGACCACGCACCACGCGGCACCGGACTCCCAGACGCACGTCGTGCCGGTCCAATACCAGTCATCGTGCTTCCCGCCGAAGACGTTTGTATCCCAGGCGGGCTTGAAGCGCGTGTAGTCCACGATCGAACGCAGTTCCTCGACCGTAGGCAGACGCCAATCTTTCTTGCCGGCATACGACAACGCTTGGCACCGTTTCCACGCCTCATCCCACGGCATCGTTTTTTCGAAGCCAGGTATTTGCGACGGATCCTTTACCCAGACGACGCTGAGCAGCTTATCACTGACCGTTCCATCCCCGTTGTCCGTGTAGCGGTCGCTGATCTTGCGCGGAGCGGCCGGCGCTGGTGCCTTTTCCTTCATAACATCCCTTATTTCTTCCAGTAACTCAATGATGCGGTCTTCCTGTTTCATGCTTCCTTCCTCTCTGATTTCTTAACCATTTTCCCGCAACCGTAGCACCTGAATTTACTGCTAACTATTCTGCCCGTACATTCGCACCAACGACTCAATGATTTCTTACAGTTGCTCGGTTTCATGGTAATTCCTCGATTTTTAATTTACGAACATCGGTGTATGCTTTTTTAGCCTGACGTTTGTATTTAAATATCTCCATGCGGGTAACTCCACCATAATATTCCTGGTCGTAATAACTCCAAAGAATATCATTGCAAAAACCAGCATATCCTATCCATACTTTCTTCCTCTTGCTCATCTCTACTCCTTTGTCAGGTTGGATTGGTTCAATGCGTCCAGTTCTTTTAATAACTGTTTTATTTCATCATTTGCAACACAGAGTGGGCAAATCTTACTCTCATGCGCAATATCACAATCAGAACAATAATTCATTTCTCCCCTCCTACTTTTTAAGGTGTGCGATGATTGATTTAGCTTGCGCTTCGAACAACTTCTCATTGTGAACCTTCTCGGTAAATACCGTCTGTAATATTTTCTCTATTGCCCAATATTCTGGCACCCTACACCACCCCTGCTCCTTGAGCTTGGATTCGGAGATGGGGAGTTTTAACATATCTTCCCTTTGAGGGAGATGTGTTACAGTTACATCCCAATTAGAACCACTCCAATCATCCAAAACATTCTTAACATCTTGTGCATCAAAAATTCTTTTATCTTTCCACTCAATCCTCACATCAATCTTTCCCATTTTTACCCTCCTTTGAACGTAGTCGCCACTCCTTGCCTCAGTCAACACCTTGTCCACCTCCTCCTTAGGCCACCCCTCCTTGGTAGCCTGCGCTCTGAAATGCCCCAGCAGGCTGAAGGCGTTGCCATCAAGACCTACCAATTTAAGTTTCAGCAATCCTTTCTTCATCTCTCCATCTCCCTTGCGTAGAATTTCCGCACATTAGATTTCCAGTTGCGATTAAGCCCTGCGGGGTCATTGGCTACGTTCAAAGGGGCGTACCTATCGCCCAAGAACGAAATGAAATCACCTTTGCCATTCCAGTCCCTTAGCGCGTGGTTGATGGTATTGATACACGCCTGACGGGGAGTGGTCGTCTTATAATGCGCCATAATACCGTAAGGATGGGAACGGCTATTCTCTGCCTTATCTATGGCATTAGCTAACCGTTCCACGTTGATTATCTCCTCCGCCTTTGCCGTCCTTGCCGTCATGAATATCACCCCCACGATCACCGCACAGATGACAGCTACGGCAATCGCCAGGCCACGGAATATGCTCAGGCGGTTCTCAGCTTCGAGTTTCTCTTGGTCAAATAATGGGTCATAATGATTCATCGCTTCCCCCTTTTCTGCTTACGTTTCGACCTTCCGTAGTAATGTTGTTTATTCGATGGATGATTGGGCGCCCAGTTGCATATTCCGGGTGTTGTATCAAGCCTACTTTCTCCACACCTAAGGCAATACCTAAACGGTTCCGAGTTTGGAAAGGATTGCTTTGGCTTTGTTTACAGCGAAATAAGCATCCCACCTATGAGAGTTTTTAAGGTTAAACTCTGATACATAATCAAGAACTATCTCCATCGAACCTTTCAAATCCTGCAATGCTTCTACCAACTCCTCATGGTTATTCACAGCCATGCAGATGTAACGGGCGTTGTCCAAAGCGTTTCCCTTTAAGTCGGAACAATCTGCAATAACAGAGTCAAACCCATCACCGTATTTTATACAAAATCCCTCTGTTTTCCACTTCCCCGGAGTCCTCTTTGATTCGGTCATGATACTCCTCCTAAAATGAAAAGGCCCAAGGGGGGCAGGCTACCAGGCAAACAAAAGGCACGGATAGGTGGTTGTGATCGCACCGTCGCGCTTTCTGCGCCCCCTTGGGCCAAGTTTATTCTTCGTCTGACTGGGAGCCTGGTAGCTCTCTGCATGTCTGGTCTGCCTGTCTGGTTGTGTTGCTGAATTTCACTTGTTATAATTTTAGCACTTTTACCGCTATTTGCAAGGATTTTCTGCACTTTTATTCTGGTCAGCGTGCAGCTGCTGCAGCGCTTGCATGTGTTCAGGGCCAGGCTTGTAAACACCCAAGGCCCACATGTGAACCGCATTCCAGCTGACGCCGCACACCTTTGCTATTTGGTATTTGCTGATGCCATCTTCCAGCAATTCCTTGACGACTTGAATCGGTTGCATGTTATCCTTTCGTATTGGTTAAGCTTGACGCCAGCACCCCTGGCCCCAGCTGCAGGAACTTGCCATCGGCGGGCATTGCGTTCAGCAGCTTGAACTCAACCCACCAGTGGCTGCCCTGGGCAACACTCTGACCACCACGGAACGGGGCCCACTTCTCACCCTTGCTTACCACCAGGTGCGGCAGGGCCAGGCGCGTGAGGCCATCGCTGACTTTCATCATGAACTTGTTGGCGTCCCAGCTTAGGCGGTAGAAAAATCCCCGGCGTGCCACAAAGTTGCCAACCCTGTTCTTAGTTAGGGCATCAAAGCTGCCGCATCCGCCTTGCACTTTTCTGAGTTCCTCGTGTAACATGGGTGCCGTCCATGTTTTTGTAAATCCAGCCCTCCTGCGGAATCTTGATTTCATATCAGTCTCCCTTTTTATCAATGGCCCCACAGCACTACGCGCACGGTTTCCCCGAACCGTTCTTTGCGGAACTGTTCCAACATGGCAATGGCCACGTTGAACCGGCGGTATCCTTCTGGCCCGTACTGCCCATTGGAGATGAGTCCAGCAGCGTCCTTACGAATTGCCGCCAGCAGTTCTTCAATGTCGGCCACCAGCAGTAGGTCTCCGCAAGAGTCTTCGAAGTGCTTAGTATTGCCGTCTATACCGTAGAAGAAAGGAAGTTTTTTTCCCAGGATACGTTCCATTTTGAATAGGGCATCCGTGGCCTTTTTTTGCTCTGATAATTGGAGCGCATCTACTTCCGGGGTATAATTACCGGCCTGGGTGTATATGCGATTGTGCTCGTTCTCCCATTCCGTTATATCTGCGCTTAGGTTCGCATTTTTCCGGTTGGCCATGCGCAGCCTCCCTATGAGGTCGCCGATTTCGTCGTTGCACACCTTGCCCATTTCCAGGGAAGCTTCGTCAGACTGATACCCGGTGCGTTTGCGGCCCGTTATGAAGATGAGTTTTGTTTCGTAACCCATGATGTTCTCCTTGTGAGGGGCGGGGCCGGTGGTGCGCCCCGCCCGCAGTGCTTTGTTATTTGGTGGTGGCCAGCTTGGCCATTTCTTCTGTGAGCGACCAGAGGGCCCGATTCAGCGCGATATCGTGCTTGACGCTGTTGATACTGCGCGTTTTGATGTGCTTGCCCGTGGCGTTGAGGCCACGCTGGCCGCCCTTCATGATGTTCTCCTGTACGTTGTTGAACGTGTTCCATAGGTTGGGCTGGTTGTCAGCATACCTGCGGGCACCGAGCAATTCACCTTCAGAGAGGTGGATGGGGCTGTCGCGCAGGACTTCGGCGGCCCTGGCGTAGGCGTGCTGCTGTTCCTTGCTCAGCTCGATGCTCTTCCAGGTGGCAATGCCTGTCATGACGGCCGGAGCCTCTTCGACTATCTTGAAGCTGGCGTCAATGACCTGTTGGCAAAGGCTCTTGTCGCCGGTGTGGCGGGTGGCTATCTCGCCAAAGCTGCTGCTCTGCACGATGAGGCCATTGCTGCACACTACCCGGAATATGCCCATCATCAGCTTGTAAGCGGTGGAACCGTCATGGCTGTTCACCAGGACGACTTCGGGAATGTCCTCACCGAGGCGTCCGGTTGTCAACATGTCCTCCATGCGGCGGAGGCGCACAACGTGGCGGCAGTATTCGCCTTTTCCAGCCACGCGAGTGCGGGTCTGCGCGGCCATGACGGGGTAGAAGCCGCTATCCTGCAGGGCCTCAACGACCTGGATGGTGGGCACGAACCTGTACTGTTCGGTCATCTTGACGGCTGGGTGCGCTGCGAAGATGCTCGGTGCCCTTTCCTGCAGTTCTGTGGCGGTGAGGATTTCCATTTGAAGCCTCCTTATTTGGTTTTGTTTGTGAGTTGGCCAGGGTTGCGGGATGCGTGCGCTTGTGCGCATTGGCGCGTGGGTTAACCGTTATCGTGCGTGGCCTTCGGCGTATCTCGGGAGGAAGCATTCCCCCAGCTGCCCGGTAATGCGGTCAATGTGCCGCACTATGCCGAACACGTCATGCCCGAAGTTGCCATCGGTAGCCGCCAGCAATTCCTTTAGCTTTAATGGGCAGCCGTTTGCGTGGCAGGCGGTGATGTCCATTTCCGTGGAAAGGAAGTCCAGCTTTAGTCCCCAGCCGTCTGCGAGCTTGCAGGCACGGCTGGTTATCTTTGAAATAAGCTCTATTTCACACTTTCCGGTTTTAATGCTGACTTCTTTACGGGTTGCTTTCTTCATTACATCCTCCTTGGTTGTGGCCGTAGGGCCGTGGTTGTTTAGTACCGTTCTGCTGCTGTGAGTAGCTTTGCTTTTAAGTCCTGCACCCTGGCGCGCAGCTGCTTGATTTGCAAGTTGCGTCGGCGCAGCTTATCTTCTGCGCTGAAGGCGTGCTCTTGCATGCCCTCTATGGCGTGAACCACTGACTGGGCGACGAAGTAACGCCTGTAGTCGTTTTGGAACCACCAGCCTGCCTGCTGGTCAAAGCCCGTGAGGAACACCTTTTTGCTGCCCATGTTTTCCTTTCTTGCACTTGTCCCGCTTTGCAGCCGCCGCTTTGTGCGTTTTTGAGGCCCGCTTGTTGCTTGGCCCGCTGCGCCCCGACTTCTCAAAGAGCTTTGTTGCCTTCCATGCTATAACTATAGCACATCTGCATTAAAATGCAAGGACTATTTTAGCAACATTGTCATCTGCCATTGCTGGCGTAAAAGTCACCACTCTAACCCCTCAAACCAACCCCAAGCACAAACCCTTCCCTAAATAGTCATGTTGCTCACATGTGCGTCATGAGTGCGTCAATCGCATTGTCATTCAAAGAAAAGATTAAGCACAGTCTAAGCACATAAAAGATTAAGAAGCTTTGGGAGATTCTCTTTTGACGAACAAAACGACTGTAATCAAAAAGCTACCAGGAAAGGTTTTTCAAGATTTTCAAACGCTATCACCCTTTTGTCTGCCATGCTTAAGCCATGGAGCTCACAGAGTTTGAACGGTGGCAGCAGCAGGAAGAAGTGGTCAAGCAGTCCATCTTGGAAAAAGTGGACGGGCTAAATGAACGCCATGTTCGCTTTTGCCTTGAGTACATTGTAGACCTGGTTGGCAGACAGGCAGCAATACGTGCCGGTTACAGTGAAGACGCTGCCAGCCACACTGCATGGAAGATACTCAATCTCCCCGAGGCCCAGGCATACATCCAAAAACTGCTTGAGGAAAAGGCCAACCGCACCAAGGCCACCGCCGACAAAGTCATCAGCGAGTTATATCACCTTGTTAGCTTTGACCCCGTGTCAATTTTGTCAGAGGATGGGTGCCTTATCAAGGACATGCGTTCCATGCCTGCAGCGACGCGCAAATGTATTGCTGCCGTTGATATACAGGAAACTTTTGAAGGCACCGGAGACAACCGCGTCTGGACAGGATATATCAAGAAAATTAAGTTCTGGGACAAAACCAAAGCCCTCGAAATGCTGGGCAAGCACCACAAGCTGATAACCGACCGGCTTGAAGCCAGCGCCCCTGATGGCGGCCCGTTGCTGGCCCCGGCGTTCATCATTGAGCCGGTGCGTGCATTACAAGCAGTAGAACAACCAAATCCCGCAAGCTGATGAATGAGTACAACCCTGCGCGAATGCCGAATACAATTTCCAGAAAAAGTGGTGCCCGTGTTGTTCGGCAAGGGGCGCTTGAAGGTTCTTCATGGAGGTCGCGGTGGTGCTAAGAGCTGGGCATTTGCAAGATATCTTGTTATCCGCGCAGCCAGAGAGAAGCTACGCATCCTCTGCGCCCGTGAAATCCAGAACAGCATCAAAGACAGCGTCTACCGACTCCTCGTTGACCAAATCTATGCGCTGGGGTTGCAAGCCCACTTCATCATTCGTGCAGACAGTATCATCGGCCGCCACACCGGCGCCGAGTTCATCTTCAAGGGCCTGCGGCAAAACATCAGCGAGGTTAAGAGCCTTGAAGGCATTGACATTTGCTGGGTTGAAGAAGCTGAGAAGGTTTCTCTCAATAGCTGGGACATTCTCACCCCAACCATCCGCAAAGAGAACAGCGAAATCATCGTCAGCTTCAACCCCGAAGATGAGAACAGTGCTACAGACCAAATGTTCCTCGGCAAGAACGGCCCTCCCCCTGACACCCTCATCGCCGAACTCAACTACCCGGACAATCCCTGGTTCCCCGAAGTCCTGCGCAAGGAGATGGAATACTGTCGGCGTGTTGACCCCGATAAGTACAATCACGTCTGGCTGGGCAAGACCAAGAAGTACGGCGAGGCCTGCATTTTTGCCAGCAAGGTGTTCGTTGAGGCTTTTGATGACCCAACTGAAGACCAGCAAATGTACTACGGCATGGACTTCGGCTTCAGCGCCGCCCCCACAAGTCTGCACGCCTACTTCATCAAAGACAATAAGCTTTACGTTTGGCAAGAGGCTTACGGCCACGGCGTCGAGATCACTGAGCTGCCTGCGTTCGTGCGTAGTGTGCCTGGTACAGACAAGTGGAAGATACGCGCTGACAGTGAGCGCCCCG